>OCVV011305889.1_pt1 | contig 49703 bp, 85 predicted proteins | sample 1539721 | NCBI WGS metagenome assembly OCVV01 (sample SAMN02144230, study PRJEB22623) | gut metagenome | biome: sheep rumen | host: Ovis aries | place: New Zealand | reverse complement strand
ACGGGGGTCGCTTTGCGAAATATCAGAAAACGACAGGGGGTATCTTTGACCCCGATATTTCCGCTGATAGGGTAGGGCGCTCATGGTCGAAGAAATACGGAACGGATATAAACCATTGGGATATAGCCCCGTCGCCCGAATACTTTGCGGAGCTTGCCCGTGTATCACAGAATCAGATCATATGGGGCGGTAATTACTTCAACCTGCCGCCGACGCGCTGCTTTCTGATATGGAAGAAGCTGACAATATCCGAAAACTTCACTATGGCTATGTGTGAATACGCATGGACGAGCTTTAACGATAATGCAAAGGTGTTTGAATACGCGCCGCAGGACAAAGCGCGATTTCACCCGACGCAAAAGCCTGTCGCGCTGTATGAATGGATATTGAACAGGTACGCCCACAAAGGCGACAAAATACTTGATACACACGCGGGATCCGCGTCCTCGTTGGTAGCCTGTCATAACATGGGCTTTGATTTCGTCGGCTGTGAGATCGACGAGGAGTATTACAGGCTTGCAAACGAACGCCTGCAGGCAGCGCAGGCACAATTAACTTTGTTTTAGGAGGAAATTATATGAGCGTTAAGATTAGCGGCAATTTGCCGAAAGTGTGCGCCGAGTGCAACAACTGGCAAGGTTGTTTTTCAAAGGCTGATTATCGACACAAAAATGCAAGGTGCGGTTGGTGTATGTATAACGGCGCTGTTGAGATACCGACGCCGCACGGCGATCTGATTGACCGTAATGCCGTAATCAATAGGGCTTTGAATTTAGGAACAAGCCACGACCCGATTGTAGCAGCGGTTATCGAGGCGACTATACAAGTATTGCTGTTGGCAATAAAGGATATTCCCGCAGTCATAAACGCCGAGGGAAAGGAGGCAAGGCATGAGTGATCTGCTGATAAAGGGTATGGAAATGCCGAAAGACTGTGCGGAATGTCCTATTCGGAATCAAGAATTTTATAAACACGGTCGTGCTTTTTTGGGGTGTTCCCTTTGTGTTAGTTGGGGATCTGCAATTTCACGAGCAGATGATTGTCCGCTCGCCGAATTATCTACGCACGGCAGGCTGATTGACGCGGACGAATTGATTAAGCGATTAACCGAAAGCGGAAACTATGTGTCGCCTGCTATAATGGCGTACATTGAAACCGCTCCAACCATCATAGAAGCGGAGCAAGGCGATGGCTAATAGACATATTCTTCACGTGTCAAAACTTGATGATTTTATCCTCTGGTTAAAGCAAGATGGGTGGCTGATACAACCCTGTAAAGGATATTATGAGAAGCTGAGAGCTAAGAAAGGAAAGCGAACGCTTATAGTATATTTCAGGTTTGCAGACATCTTAAATCATTACACGGTTCAAGATAAAGATGTTTCGATTGTAAAAGCGTATTTACGAGATAGGAGGAAAAACAATGAGCCTGATGATTCAAGGTATGGAAATGCCTAAAAGATGTTATGATTGCGAATTGTTCAGCGGAGAGGGCTATTTATGCCCTTTAGTTGAAACTACCGATAACTGGCAGGAAATCATGTACAAAAGGGTCGCGGATTGCCCGCTCGTCGAAATTCCTACACCACACGGAAGATTAATTGACGCAGACGCTTATCAGTATAGCGGAGATTTAATTGATGAACCCACTATCATAGAAGCGGAGGAATAAGAATGAGTAGCATATTGATTAAGGGCGCGGAAATGCCGATAAGCTGTACAGAGTGCCCCTGTTATGATGATATGGAAACCTGTTTTTGTAATGTGCTTGATAGTTATTGCGAACAGTATAAAACAGAACGACACCCTGACTGCCCCCTCGTGGAAATTCCTGCCCCGCATGGGCGTCTGATTGAAGCACCTAACGAGATCAGCTATGCAGAGTTGTATAGATACAACCCTGATGATTATATCGGGATAGCAGAATACTTTGCAAATCAAATCAGGGAGCTGCCGACCATTATAGAAGCGGAGGAGTGAATATGTGCGAAACAAACAGACGCCGCGAGATTATTGCAAAGATCAGAAGCGGCGAGATTTCCTGCCCTGATACCTGCCCGATCGCAGATAAGTGTGAGCGCCCAAAACACAACTATTGGGGGAGTGTGACGAGGCAGATAAGGTGCGCAAACAGCATTATGAAAGCGGAGGAAAAAGAAAAATGACAAATCAAGAAGCATTGACCGAATTACGGGCGAGCATAGAGGGCTGCGGCTTTCAATGTCATATTGAAACGTACAGGGCAGCTATTAAAGCGCTTGAAAAGCAGGTGCCTAAAAAGCCTCATGTTCACCCGCTTTACGGGCAATCGTTTTACAACTGCCCGACTTGTGGCGCGGGTAAGTTTGCAATAATGCGCGGAAAGAAAACACGAAATGATTATTGCCTAAAATGCGGACAGGCTTTAGATTGGGAGGACGATCATAATGCCGAGGGGTAAGAAGTACAACGCCGCCGAAAAGCACTTTATCGAAAAAGAACGGCGGTATCAAAAGCAAATACGTTACCTTAATGATGTGATCGCCGCGCAGAAACTTGAAATTGAACAGCTGAAAATCGCTGTCAATGAGCGGGATAACAAAATCCTTTCACAAACAGACTGGATCAATCGACTGCTTGAATATACCGAGCTTGAAAAGGAAGATATAAAGGCAGCCTGCGAAACTGACAAACGGCGCAAGCAACAGCACCGCGACGCGGTTGCTGCCCTTGCTTTTGCAGAAAGGATCCGACAACAATGTCTTTTTTAAAGAAATGCCCCGTCTGCAAGTCGGACGCCGCCGAGATCACCGAGTTTATCCGAATAACCCTGCCAATCAGATTCAGCGGCAGCGGGTATAAGGTATGCTGCAGAGTATGCGGGCATAAAGGAAAGTACAGCGCAACGCGGCTCGGCGCAATCAGATTATGGAACAGTAATTTACATAGGGGGTAATCATGGCTAAATTCATTGACGCAGAAAAGCTCAAAGAATCATTTGTTACTGCAGGGCTGTTTGATATTGGGGAGTTAGGCGTTATTCTCCCGATCATCGACGAGCAGCCGCATATAAACGTATCAGACGACAAAACGGCAGGAGGTGTAGCATGACACCCGAAAAAGCAGTTACATATATGTCGGCGCTCAAAAACACGATCAACGAGTATTTACCCGACGAGGACGCGCAGACGGCTTTTAATATGGCGATCGACGCGCTCCAGAGGCACGGGATAAAGGCGCAGCGCCGTGTGTTGTATTTCGACAATCCTGTTAAGGTCAGCGCGGCAATATTCCGCGCAGGGGCAAAGGTTTTAAAATGCCCTAAATGCAATACCTTTGTTTTGCCGAGCCACAAGTATTGTTTTTACTGCGGGCAGGCATTTGAGGAGGTTAATAATGACAAACGCAATTAGCACCTCGCGACAACATTTATATCCAAACATACGAAAGAAAATCACACAATGGCTTAGTATGTATGTGAAGTTTGCGCCCGACGCATATCAAGCCTCAGGCGAATTGCGGGTATCTGCGATTCAAACGGCTTTCTGCTTTTTGATAGATCAGCGCGTTTTTGACAATACAGATGAAATCAAGCAGGAATTTGCCAAAGTACACAGAGCGATAATACCAGATTTCTTATTTGTACAGGAGGTGCCGCATGAAGCCCGATAGAGCTATTGAAATATTAGAGGGCGCAGACGCGACGCCGCAGGAACTCAACGAGGCTGTCGCGATCGGCGCGGCGGCGATCAAGGCGCACCGTTTCGGGCTAAAGCCGATCGACACTGTGGGTCGGTTTATGGGAAAGCACAGGGGCGGTAAATGTCCGATTTGTGGCGCTACGGTAAACAGCGCCTATTATGCGTATTGCCGAAGCTGCGGGCAGCGTATCGAATGGCGCGGCGTATTTAGGCAGCCGTACCGTGAGGGGGACACCGTCTTTTATATCGTAAAAGATACGAAAGTCACGGTTATCCTGCGGGCTACGGTCGCAAAAATACTCGGTGAAACGGCACAGCTCGACACCGAAGATCAGGGCAGCTTTTTTGTAACGCCCGACGACTTCTATTATACGGTGTTTCCTACGCGCGAACTTTCAGAAAAATTCCTCAGGGGTGAGTTTGAATGTGTCTGCGAGGACTGATAGCGGGGTTTATCATCGGGCTGACCGTTGGCGTCGAAATACGCACGATAATTGAATTGATAAAGCTGTGCAGGCAGCTAAGACAGGAGGAAAAAAGCGAAGATGTGGAATCTGAAAGCGAAACCGCTGCAAGAAGCGATTAACACCTACGGCGCCGCAAATCAGGTTTTAAAGGCTGTCGAGGAAATGAGCGAGCTGCAGCAGGTGCTTTGCAAGGCGCTCGCCGAAAGCCCGAAAGACTATTTTGATATAGGCGAGATCAACCCGACAACACTTTCCCACGTTTACGAGGAAATGGCTGACGTGTTGATTATGTGGGCGCAGCTTTCGCTGATCTTCAATAACGACAGGGCTATCGAAGAAAATAAACGCTATAAGCTCGCCCGCCTTGCACAAAGAATACTTGAAATCAAACAGGAGGCAGAAAAATGACAAAGAAGCACAAAAAGATCAAATGTGCTTGCAGATATGCGAGAAAGCACGACGATAAATATATCCGCTGCGTCAGGGACAAGAGCCTGCGCCGTCCGAAAAAGGGCTGCAACCGTTGCGCCTTTCGTGACGATCGCTCGTTATGGCGTCGAATCATTGACCGTTTTGCGAAACGATGAAAAGCATATTACAAGACCGTAAGGAGTGCTATTTCACCAAAAGCACGACAGGATTGCACGAACACCATATTTACTACGGCACGGGGCAGCGCGAAATATCGGAACAAAACGGCTTTAAGGTGTGGCTGCGCGGCGATCTGCACAACCTGAGCAAAGACGGCGTGCACTTCAACAAATCCCGCGATCTACGTCTGAAACGTGCCTGTCAGCGTAAATTTGAAGAAACGCACACCCGCGCCGAGTTTATGGAACTGATAGGGAGGAATTATTTAGATGATTGAGCCTAAAAAGTTTTTGATCGGAACGGACGGCGAAATTGCGTATTATGTTGAAGCCGTAAACATGAAGCAAGCACTTTTGAAATTCGCTGAATATGTGGGCGTATCAGATATGGAAATGCTCAAAAAGTATTACGGCTATTTCACCCAACAAGATATGATAAAGTTTATCAATCGTATATCTAATACGGCGATCATGTCGGTTATGGAGATCAGCAAAATGATATACAGCGGCGCAAATTACGGCTATTCCATCATGGCTATAAATTAGGAGGTTAATTATGGCAGAATTAAACGTAAAAGTCGGCGATAAGGTGCTTTTTACAAGCTCTTTTCAGGGAAAGACGACCGAAAAAATAACAAAGGTTATCAAAATAACCCCGACAGGTCGTATAAGGGTAGAGATCGCCCCTGAAATTATGTTTAACAAATACGGCTGCGAAATGGGGCGACTGCGCGGCATTTATACAACGAGATACCTTTCTGCTTTGACGCCTGAAAAGGAAAAAGAAATCAAGGAAAAAGGGATAATCAACGGCTGTAAAAAGGCTTTCGACAATAAAAAGGACGAGCTGACTTACGATCAGGCGCTTGAAATCCTTAGAGTTTTAGGTTATCCGCAGCGGGATCTGGAGGCGTAAATGACTGATAACATTACCCTTGCCCATGAACTTAGAAACTTAGAACGCCTTATGAGGGCTGGGCTTTCGTTATATGAAAGAATAAGCCATATAGAAAACAACATAGAAACCGCTTTAAGGAATATAGGTATTTCAGATCCGTCCACGATTCCGAGTAAAGCTGAAAACGCCGAAAATCTCCGCGACGCGATTAGTTGCTATATGCAGTACGGCGAATATGATGTTGATAGTCTTATCGACGAGATAAAGAGGGCAGCAAAACAATGATCGGGCTGCTTCATATCGACAAGGCGGGCGTCCGAACAGACGACGAGGGCAATAATTACGTTATCCTTAAAATATCCGAGGACAGCAAGTATAACGTCAAATCCATCGTCCGCGATATACAGCAGACCGACAAATCCGTTTCCGTCACTTTCGATTACCGAAAGAATCACCGCAGCCTCGATCAAAACGCTCTACTGTGGAAACTACTGACGATATACGCGGACGCTCTCGGCGGCGGCAGGCACGGCGACGTGCAGCCTGAGGAAATATACTACCAAATGCTGAATAAATACGGCGTTGCACAGTTTATCGTCCTCCCGAAAGAGGCTGTCAACGATCTCAAATCCCTTTACCGCGATATAAAGGTGATCGACGACGCTGTTGTTGTGCGAAACGGCAAACGGACGCCTGCGAAAATCGTAAAATGTATTCTCGGCTCGTCGCAGTATGATACCGCGCAAATGTCGCAGCTGATCGACGGCGTATTTGATGAACTGGCTGCGATCGGCGTTGATGTTCATACGAGCCGCGAGGTGGGCGACTACTACGATCAATGGTTACAATTCAAGGAGGCGAGCGCTTGAAAAGAAAAGAAACCTTTAAGCCGCTGCAGGATATATACAAAATGCGGCGCAGAATATGGCAAACAGAGGACGCTATCAGCGCTCTGATCGCTCGACACACCGCGCCCAAAAGTCAAATACTGTCCGATATGCCTAAAGGCGGCAGCAGCGGAAAAAAGGAAGTCGAAGAATACTTAATACGCAAGGAAGCGCTCTTACGCGATCTGCAGCACCAAAACGAAGCGCTCCGCATATTGTGGCTTGCGTTTCTGAGCGGATCTGAGGGCGTCGAGTTGTCCCGCATGGATAAATCGCTATTGCGCCTGCGCTATTATAACGGCTACCGTTGGAAAAAATGCGTCCGAAAGCTACAGCTTTTGTACCCTGCCGTCAACTGGAATGAAAACCGCGTATTCAGAGCACATAAGGAAATATTGAAGAAGCTGAACGAGGATTATTTTGAATAGACCTTGCAAAAAAGTTAAATATGCTGTATAATTGTAATATCGAATAATATGTTTATAGCCCTGTCACGGTTGACAGGGCTTTTTGTTTTATTACGGCAGAAAGGAGCGCCCCGAATGGCAAAGGGTAAATATGAATACTGGCTAACCGATGACGGGCTGCTCTTGCTCGAGGCATGGGCGCGGGACGGCTTGACCGATGAAGATTTAGCAAAAAAGATAGGAATATCTCGGTCGACCCTTGCTGAATGGAAAAAGAAGTTTTCGGACATTTCGGACGCCTTAAAAAAAGGCAAGGAAATCGTTGATATTGAGGTTGAAAACGCCCTGTTAAAGCGAGCGTTAGGCTATAGCTTTACAGAAACAACCCGAGAGCGCAAGCTAAACCCTGCAACAGGCAAGTATGAAATGGTTATAACGAAAGAGGTTGTCAAGGACGTGCAGCCTGAGATCGCCGCCTGCTTCATTTGGCTGAAAAACAGAAAACCCGATGTATGGCGTGATAAAATAGACTTAGATCACGGCAACGGTGTTGCCCCGATAATCAATATTACAGTATCAGCCGCTACGCCTGCTGACGCTGAGAGTGACTACGATTAAGGGGGCGTTATTATTCAATACACAACACGCCCACAATTTAATATCAATTTCAAGATCAATCCTGCATATCTGCCGTATTTGAATATGCCGCAGTATATGCAGATTTTTTTCGGCGGCTCGTCGTCGGGCAAATCGTATTTTATCGCACAAAAGATCGTCCTTGATAATATGGACGGAGCAAACTGGCTCGTTTGCCGCAACGTTGCAAAGACGGTGCGAAAATCTGTATTCAACGAGATAAAAAAAGCGATCGTGAAAGCGGGCTTGCTCCAGTGGTACAGAATAAACACGTCTGATATGGTTATCACAAACAAGCTGAACGGTAAGCAGATACTATTTGCAGGACTGGACGACCCCGAAAAGGTCAAATCCGTGACGCCTGAGGTTGGCGTTATCGAGCGCATTTTTGTTGAAGAAGCAACCGAGGTCAAGCGCGAAGCGATCAAACAGCTCAAAAAGCGTCTGCGCGGTCGATCGAAGATCAGCAAGCATATCTACCTTGCGTTTAACCCGATACTGAAAAGCCACTATCTTTATCAGGAGTATTTCAAGAATTGGGTTGACGGCAAGAACGTATACAAAGACAAAGACCTGCTGATCGTCAAGACAACTTACAAAGACAACCTGTTTTTGACACCTGAGGATATTGAACAGCTTGAAAACGAGGACGATAAGTATTTCTACGAAGTATATACCCTCGGGAATTGGGGTATTCTTGGCAACGTTATCTTTACCAACTGGCGCGTCGACGATCTGAGCAGCGTCAAGGCTACTTTCGATCATATCTATAACGGGCTTGACTTTGGCTATTCTGTTGACCCGAACGCCCTTGTAAAATGTCATTTGGATAAGAAGCGCAAGAAAATATACATTTTCGACGAGGGCGGCGCTGCAGGTATGTCGGACGACGACCTTGCCGCTCTTTGCCGCGATATGTGCAAGCAGGAATATATCACCTGTGATGAAGCCGAGCCGAGGACGATAGATTACTTGTGTAACTGCGGTCTGAACGCTATACCATGCACAAAAGGCGCGGACAGTATCAGGCGCGGTATACGATGGCTGCAGGGATATGAAATCATCATCGACTATCATTGTCAGCACTTCAAAAACGAGATAGAACAATATCACTGGAAACAGGACAAGCAGGGCAACGTGATGAATGTTCCTGTTGATAAGTTTAACCACTGGCTCGACGCTTTACGCTATGCGCTTTGTGATGAAATCCTCGGCGCAGCAGAAGCAGGCGCAGGCAGCCGCATTTGATAAGGGGGAGTTATGAAAAAAGTTTGTATTTTAGGCACCGATTACACCATAGAGCAACGGACGCGCAGCGAGGACGCATACTTAGACGATGTTGACGGGTATTGCGATAAGACGTCTAAGCGTATAGTTGTAGCCCATGATCCCGACAACAACGAATTAGACGATTACGAAGCGTACAAACGCAAGGTACTGCGTCACGAGATCATACACGCTTTCCTGTTTGAAAGCGGCTTGCAGGAGAATTTCGGACACCCCAAAACAGGGCATGATGAAACCTATGTCGACTGGATCGCGGTACAATTCCCGAAAATGCTTGAAGCGTTCAAAAAAGCGGGGTGTATTTAGCGTGTGTCCCCACAACTGGATCAAGATAGACGATGTAACTGTATGCACCCGCTGCGGCTTAACAAGGCTCGCAGACGGGCGCATTTTCTTTGACAGAAAACTACCAAATTACAAACGGAAACACAAAAGAAAGGGTAAAAAGAAATGAGCAGAAACAGATTACAGGAATATCCCGACTATTCAGCCGAGCTTGACGCGATCAGGGAGGGCGGCATAACGACAAAACTGTTAAACCGCATAATCACGCGGCATAAAGAAAACGCGCTGTATAACCGTAAAATGTACCGACGGTACAAAGCAACCGATGACGCTGTACCCATCTTTTCGCGTGAGCCGCGCTTTGCGGGAGAACAAAACCCGATTAACAACAAGCTGAACAACGACTTTTTCGGCGAAATCGTTGATTTCAAGACGGGCTACTTTGCGGGTAAGGCTATCACATACTCATACAGCAAGGGCGAAGAATCGCAGGAGGACACGGGCGGCGAAAAAGCAGTTACCGAGGCGACGCGCACCGTTACCGATTTCACTACCCGAAACAATATGTTTGGTAAAGATATGGCGTTGACAAAGCTCGCCGCTACCTGCGGCTATGTCGGGCGCCTTTTCTATATCGACAAGCAGGGCGCCGAGCGCTGCATGATTACAAAACCGTATGAAACGATCGTGCTGTCGGACGTAAGCCTTGCCGAGCCTGAGTATGCTATCAGATACTTTAGGCGCAGGGATATCAACGGCAAGAAAACGTGGGTCGTCGAGTTTTACGACGATACATACGTCTATATCTACCGTGGCGCTTTAAGCTCGCTTGAACTTAAAGACAAAAAAGAGCATTGTTTCAATCTTTGCCCGCTGCAGATCATCGTCAACAATGAGGAAATGCTCGGCGACGCCGAAAAGGTGCTTACCCTGATAGACGATTATGATAAGATCATGTCGGATAATTCCAACGAATTAGAGGGCTTTGTACACGCCTACATGATCTTTGACGGTATCAAGATTGAAGATAAGGAGATCGACAAAGCCCGCAACACTGGCGCGATCAAAATGCCTCCTGCAGGCACGCAGACGAATCGCAAAGTCTATTTTCTTACTAAGGATATAAACGACGCCTTTACCGAACACCATATTAAGCACACCGAGGACAACATATACCGCTTTTCAAAGACGCCTAACCTTAATGATGAATCTTTCGGCAGCGCGTCGGGCGTGTCGCTCAAATTCAAGCTGCACGGTCTTGAAACAAAGTGCGGTATGTTTCAGGCTAACGTAATGGACGCCGCACAATATATGTGGCAGGTGCTTTGCTCGGCATGGGCGAAGCGCGAAAAAAAGGTCGACCCGCTGCATATTACGATGGATTTCAAGCGCAATTTCCCGCTTAATATCGTAAACGAGGCGCAGGCTGCCTCTACCCTTATTACAGCGGGCTTGCCTAAGCGCATTGTATACGGCTTACTGTCTTTCGTCGATGATGTTGACGAAGTTATGGAAGAAATCGAAAACGAAAAGGACGAGAACATGGAGGCAGAATACGACAAAATCATTAAAAACCTGCCGCGCGGCGGTATCAGCGATCAGGATAATGAAACCGACGACACAGAGGACAACGGCGAGTAAGGGGGCGTGATCTATGGCGTCACTTGCAAGCCTGCTTTATGACCTGCGGCGCATTGAAGCGCACAGGGAAGTATTGACAGAGAAGAAAATACAAAAGATATACGGCAGCCTTAAAAAAGACCTTACCGCTATGATCGCGAACGAATACGTCGATCACGCGGATCCCAACGGTGCGTTATTCTACGGTAGCATTGAGGAAAAGGTCAGAGAAGCCCGTTTTCTGGAGGAAATCAGCACACGGGTAAGCGATATTACCCCTGAGCTGAAAGCTGAAATAGACGATTTATGCGAAAAAGTCTATACAGACTGCTACAAGGGGCTACATAAGGCGGTTACCGCTACGACAGACGGCGCCGAGGCTGCTGCAGCGCTATCTACAATCAAGGCAAATCCCCGAATAATCAAGCGAATGTATGAAAATGGTATCACAAAGCTGACACTGCCGCCTTTACTGGAGCGGCAGCGGGCTGATATTATATATCAGATCAAGCAGGAGCTTACTATCGGCATGATAAACGGCGATCGGCAGGACGTTGTCGCCCGTAAAATATCAGAACGCCTTGATTTCACCATGAAAAAGGCAAATAATATCGTCCGCACCGAAACGCACCGCAATATCGAAACGGGTATGTATGACAGCGCCGTTTCGATTAACGAGGGGTTGCAGGGCAGCGACCTCGTCCTTGTAAAGATATGGCGTACTATGAAAGACGAGCGCGTCCGTCCGCAGCAGCGGCGCAAGACTAAGAAAGGGTGGAAAACAACCCGATCAAAGAACGGCGCCGATCACATGAAGATGGAGGGCGTCGCCGTTCTTGCTGACGAGGATTTCAAACTGGAGCCTGACGTTAAGGCAAAATGCCCGTCACAAAGCGGCGTAGCCCGTCACGACTGTAACTGCCGTTGCTTTGTCGAATACAAAGTGATGAAGCGGGCAGAATATGAAAAGATGGCGGCACAAACTACCTCAAAAGCTGTTGCAAATGCCTCGAATAATGGTATAATGAGTAGTAGCAACAGACCGCAAGACGCGCAGCAAGCTCAACAAATGCTTGTAAACGATGTCGGCTTTGCCTTTGTCGAGCCGTCTGTTTCGGCTATTGACGATCAGCTGCTTATCGAAAACACAGTACAGCTCGCTAACCTTGAAAAGAAATTTGGTATTGTGCATAAGTCGTCGGGGTCGTTCAGCGCGGAAAACGGCGGCAGTGGTACGGTGGCTTATGTCCGCTCGTATGTTACACAGCCGACGTCGCAAAATATGTCTTTGTGCAAAAGTCATTACAAATCGTGGCAAACGCATATTGCGTCGGAAATGCAGTCGGTTAACAGCGGTTGGTCTATGCCGTGCGCTCTTACCGAGAGCGAATTAGCCGTCTATTCCGCTACGCACGAATACGGTCATATGCTACAGAATTACCTTGTGCAACAGGCGTTTGAGGCTGACGGGTGGACGGCTGCGGATCCTCACGCTTTTGTGAATCGTAACCGCAAAACCGCTAAAGCACAGCTCAAATGGTATTATGACAGGCGCAAAAAGGTGCAAGACGAGTGCTTTGCTGAAATCGTAGCGATCGCGCGGCAGAATAACCCGAATTTTTCATTAAGTAACGAATTATCGCGATACGGTCACACAAACAAGGCTGAGTTTTTCGCTGAGGTATTCGCAAATTCACAATTAAGTCAACCTAACGAGTTAGGAAAGGCTATGTTAATCTGGCTCAAAAGAAAGGGGCTGTTATAATGACACAAGACAAGCCGTTTTTTATGTCAAATAAGGAATGGTATTATTTTGACGAAAGCGATTTTTGCTATAAGCTCACAGAGGCAGCGCCCGAAAAGGCGCGGCAAAGCTATAAGGAATTTTATGACGCCTTAGAAAGCGGCGTTGTTGACGAATAATATTTTTTAAACCTATTGCCAAAAAAAGTTAGAAATGTTATAATATGATATAGTGAGAATTTGTGTGATTACTACTTTTTTCATGTGATTTTCTCCTTTAAAAATTGCGTAGTTTAAGGCGGCAGAAATGCCGCCTTTTTCTATGCGCAATAACAGTAAATCAAGGCGTATCTATATGGTGCGTCTTTTTTTGTTGCCTAAGCTATCTATACGGTAGCGCTAAATAAATTCTATACGGATTAAGGAGGTAAAAATATGGCAGCAATTACAAGTACCCTTGACGCGGTAATGAATCAGGAAACCCGCCGAGGACTCCCGATCAACCTGCAGCTGTTCGCACACGGCGGCGGGGGCAATGAGGGCGGCACCGACGAAGATACAGGCGGCAAGGGTAACGAGGGCGGCAAAGACAACACCGACCCTGCTGACAAGGGCGGCAAAGACAACACCGACCCCGCCGACAAAGGCGGCAAAGACAAGGGAGGCAAGGACGAAAAGTCGAATCTCGACAAGTATATCCAGTCGCAGATCGACAAGGCGCTTGCTAAGGAACGCAAAGCACACGCCGACACCAAAAAGGCACTTGAAGCCCTGCAAAAAGAAAAACTGTCCGACGACGAGGTCGCGGAACTTGAACGCAAGAAGCACGAAAAAGAGCTTGCTGATCGTGAAAAGGCGGTTACCGACAAAGAAAACCGCTATTTCGCTATCAAGGCGATCAAGGACGCGGGACTTGACGACGGCAGCGACAAGGCGCTTGCACTTGTTGATCTTGTTGTCACTGGTAACGAGGACACCGAGGAAACCATCACCGCAAAGGTAAAGGCTGTCGGTGAATATATCAGCGCTGTTGTAGCCGTAAAGGTTGACGAGCGTTTCAAGAACAACGGACGCAACCCCAACGGTTCCAACGACGGCGGCGACGACAAGGATAAAGACAGTATCGCCGTTCAGCTTGGCAAGCAGAAAGCTGAACAAAACAAGAAAGCTAACGACGTGTTGGCTAAATTCGGAATTGGAGGCAAGTAATATATGAAATTCACAGAAAAGACTGTAAGCTCTGAAAACGTTGTACTTGCTAACGATCATTTTGTAGCCGTACCCTTTGACTGCTCGGCGATCGCCGCTACTGACGGCGTTATCCCTGCAGGTACTATCGTACCCGCGAACGACGCAACCGCAAAGGGCGTGCTGCTGCATGACGTTATCAAGGACGACAACCCCATCGGCACTATGATTATCCACGGCTTTATCAAGTCGAGCGCTCTGCCGACTGCTGCTGCGGATAACGCAAAGTCTGCATTAAAGCAGATTTCCTTTATGTAAGGAGGTATAACACATAATGAATATTTCTGAAATCTTCACCGCTCAGGCGGTAGCAGAACACCATACCGAAGTTGCGAGCAATAGGCTCCCGTACCTCGGCGACGGCTTTTTCCCCGCTGATAAAAAGGCGGGTCTGGATCTGAAATGGTTTAAGGCGCACAAGGGTCTGCCCGTTTCCCTCGCTGCGGCTGCTTTCGACGCAAAGTCGACTATTCGCGGGCGCGGCGGCTTAGGCATGACCCAAACACAGATGGCTTTCTTCCGCGAGAGCATGATCGTGTCCGAGGAAGATCGTCAAGAAATCCTGCGTATCAAGGACAGCGGCGACCCGTATGCAGCTAACGCGATTTCGCGTATTTACGACGACTCCGACAACCTCGTTGAGGGCGCAAAGGTAGTCGCTGAGCGTATGCGTATGCAGCTGCTTGCGCCTCTGAACGGCGACGTCAAAATCACCATCGGCACCACTGGCGGCGCTACGTATGCTTACAACTACGACCCCAACGGAACGTGGAAGTCTAAGCACTATCTGAAAATCACCACCGCCGCCGATAAGTGGAGCGCTGCAGCGACCTGCGACCCGATCAAGAATATCGAAACCGCGCTTGACGCGCAGGAGCAGGAGAGCGGCGAGCGTCCGTCCGTGCTGCTGATGTCTAAGACCACGTTTAACTATATCAAGAACGCCGAAAAGGTGCAAAAGGGCGTCCTCGCTCAGAATGTCACCGCAAACGTCGAGTACACCACTAAGAGGGTCAAGGCTTACGTTGAGGACGAGCTTGATGTTACCATCGTGATCTACAACAAGCAGTATAAGAACGAAAGCGGCACCGCTGCTAAATTCTACCCCGACAATATCGTTATGATGTTGCCGAGCGGCGCGATCGGCAAGACTTGGTACGGCACCACCCCCGAGGAGGCAGGCGGCGAGGGCGTCGCGGACGTTTCCATCGTTGATACTGGCGTTGCGCTGACCGTTTCCCGCTCCGTCGACCCCGTACAGGAAAAGCTGACAGCGTCCGAGATCGTTCTGCCCTCTTTTGAGCGCCTTGACGACTGCTATGCTCTGGAGGTCGCTTAATCATGGCTGAGTTTGTTACATACCCGCACGCTGTTATCGCTAACGGCGTTTTCTATCCTGCGGGCGCCCGTGTCCCCGTTAAGACACCCGCTAAGGCGGCGACAGAAAAGGCGGCAGGCGGCGAGCAGGACGACGCTGACGGTAAGAAAGTCGAACAGAAAGCCCCCGAGCAAACCGAGGACGCTGTAGACACTACCGCAGACGGCAAAACCACCGACGATACTAAGACCGAAGCCGACAAAGCGGAGCAGACACCCGCTAAGGCGGCGACAGAAAAGGCGGCGACTAAGAGTGCTAACAAGGGAAAAGGCAGGAAAGCTAAGGCTACAGATTGATCCCGATAACGACGCCGAAATCCTGCTTGTCGAAAACGCCCTTGCATGGATTGCCGATAATACAACCGTTACGGTCGATATGGACGACCTTGACAACGTACAGCCCTCGGTAAGGCTGTTTATTACTCGGTATATCGAAATCATGCAGTTACCTTTGGGAATTTCATCGGAAAGCGCAAGCGGCTTATCACAGAGCTTTGATACCGACAAGGATCCTAATGATCTGTTGATCGCCGCTGCAGAGGCTATTTTCGGCGTCGATAACGTCACAGCGGGCGCAGCGCATTTTGTAACCGCTACGAGGGGTTGGGATTCTCGTGTCCGTTAAATTCAAAACGGTAAAAAACAAGTTTCCCGAAATGCAAGAGCGCCTGCAGGCGTTGAACGGTAAAACAATCGAGGTCGGCTGTATTCAAGGCGGTCACACATGGCTCGCCGCGATACACGAATACGGGTGCAATATCCCCGTTACGCCCAAAATGCGGGCGTTTCTGCACTACAAGGGTATTCACCTCAACAAAAATACAACCGTCATTAAAATACCCGAAAGGTCGTTTTTAAGGACGGGACACGACAAGAGTATAAACGACGTTATGGATCAGATCGGGCTGCTGCTCGGTCAGGTCGTCGGCGGCACCATGACAGAGCAGCAGTTATTAGAAGCTGCAGGACTGTTGCTATCCACCAAAATCAAGGAATATGCAACGGAATTGTCAAAGCCGCCCAACTCGTCGTTTACGGTAGAAGAAAAAGGAAGTAGTAACCCCCTTGTAGATACTGGCGCTATGATCGGGGGTATTTCTTTTAGGGTGAAATAATGCAGTATTATCATTTTGAGCGACTGATTAAGAAGTACAGCAGCAAGATCACCGCGATCATACCCGCAAAGGGGCATTATGAAAACGGCGAATATGTCAAAGGCAGTGACAAGACCTTTGAGCTGATGGCTGCTATTCTTGATATTGACCGCAAGAAGATATACAACTCGGGCGGTACACTTACCGAGCAGGATAAGCAGCTTTACGTTATCGGGACGCTTACCGAAGAAATCAGAGGGGCTAAGATTATCCACAACGGCAAGGAGTACAGCGTAGAGCAGGACACCGACAATTCACTTTTCACCCATTTTACCGCGTATATACTCAAATATGTTTCGGCGTTTGGAGGGGTGCAGAATGGTTAATTTACAATCAATCCGCGATAATATCACAGGATTGATAAAAAAGCACCTTAATATCGAGGTTTTTAGGGTTAATCAAAATGCCCCTCCTCCTGCGTACCCTTATATCGGGTACACGATAACTACGCTGATGAAAACCAACAACGGCACATACAGCGAGTACGTCGAAAACGACGACAGGGTTTATTGCAAAGAGTTTCAGCAGATATGGTCTTTTACCGTTTATGCTGCAGACGATATGCAATCAAAAGAAATCGCTATCGCTTTGTATGACTATCTTGATAATATCGGCAGCGTTGAGCTTTCAGATAACAATATTGTTATTCAGCTTATCGGCGATATTACCAACCGCGATACATTACTTACGATAGACTATGAATACCGCAACGGCTTTGATGTGACATTTGCGTTTATGAACGAGATCAGGCGCGACAAAACCGTTGGGGTTATTGATACAGCAAATATAACACCACATATAACAGGAGGTAATAATCATGGCACTTGATGTAAGGGTCAGAATCAATCAAGCCTCTGTTGCGGGTAAGGCAAGTTTCGGTATTCCCCTTTTTCTGATTACCAAAGCCGAAAACGCTACGCCCTATGCAGAGTATGACAGAATCGCTTTTACTACTGCTTTCGCGGACAGCACCGACGTCGGCAAGGCGGGCAGGCTGCTCTTTGCTCAGGACAACGCGCCCGTTAAGATCGCTGTATATACAAGCACGAGCGCGGCGGTCGCGGCAATCGGCGAGGTCGTAAGCAAGAACTGGCGTCAGCTCGTTGTTTTCAAGGGCGAGGGTGACGTAAGCACCGACAAGGCTATTTCGGACGCGATTGCCGAAACCACTGACAAGGTGCTGTTTCTCAATATCGCAGCTCCGTCTGATTTGACCGCGATCAAGGCGAACAACGGCGGCGGCAGGACGTTCGCTTTCCTTTATCCTGCAAAAAGTTACGGCGTAGCGGCTGTTATCGGCGCTACAGCAAGCCTTGACGTAGGCGGTTTTACCTACAAGAATATCAAGATCAAGGGCTTGGATCCCGTCACCACCTTAACCGACACCGCGATCGACGAGCTGCACACTAACGGCGGCAACACCCTGCTGCTTAAAGCGGGTGATATTGTCACCTCTGAGGGCAAGACCGTTGACGGCGAATACCTTGACGTGATCGACAGCATGGACTGGATCGCACAGAGAATCGCGTACAACACGCAAAAGCTCCTGAACAACGAGCCTAAGCTGCCCTACACCAACGCGGGTATCGCGTCGCTCGAAAGCGTGACAGAGGGCGTGCTGAAAGAAGCATACGACAACGGCATGATCGCAGCGGACGACAGCGGCGCACCGCGTTACAGCGTGGCGTTTAAGAATCGCTCCGAAATGAGCGAGGAGAATATCCGCAACCGTATCTATACGGGTGGTAACTTCTTCTTTGCTCTTGCAGGCGCGATCCACGACGCCGATATTTACGGCGAACTGATTATTTAAGGAGGTGTGACGCATGGTTACAAGCTATAACGCTAAAGATGTATCAATCGTATGGGATAATACAACGGTTACAGGTCTCGGCGAAGATATGGTAACGGGCGAAAAGGACGAGGAAATGTTTAGCCCTGCCGTCGGCGCTCAGGGTGACGTCATCGTCAACGAAACAAACGACCCGCTCGGCACCGTTACGCTGACCCTGCAGGCTACAAGCCCCCATTACAACAGACTTATCGCTGACGCAAAGGCGGGCAAGATCGCCCCCCTGTGGGTCAAGAACAAGGCGCTCGGTCGCTCTTTCGGCGGCAACAATGCCCGTATCAAGAACTATCCTGAACAGGAGTTTAGTAACGAGGCGAGCGACGGCGAATTTGAGTTTGCTGTATTTGATTACGTTGTACAGTAACGCAAACCCTACCGCTTAACGGCGGTAGGGTTTTTACTTTATTTTATAAAGAAAGGTTGTTTTATCATGGCAAAAAAATTTTACGAGGAAACAAAAGAGATCAACGGCAAGAAGTACACCGCACAATTCAGCGGAATTTCTACAGCCCTTAAAGCTGTCGACAGCTCCTATATCGAGGGCACAAATAACACCAGCTCCGAAAAAATGACTAAGTACCTTTTGGAAAACGTTATCGTTGATCCTAAGGGTCTTACCGCTGATGATTTTGAAGATATTGACGAGTACAACGAGGTCATCGGCTTTGCCCGCGAGGTAATGCAGGGCAAGTTTCGTAAGAAAGCTAACGAAACGGCAACTAACGAAAAGAGTAAAGGATAATTGGGCTTATTGGCGGCTGCTTATGTCTGAACGCGGTTTTACATATCAAGACGTGTTTCACTGCATGACCCCGCAAGACGTGCAGGAGGCTAATATAGCGCTTGATATTCAAATTGAAGCCGAGAAAAAGCAGGCAAAGAAAAAGAAATAATTATCCTGAGGAATGGGGGTGTAATTATGGAACAAGAGGTTGTACGTCAAGACGTTGTGCAAGTCATTTTTGATATTGACGACAACCCCCTATCGAAATTACAGAGTGAAGTGAATAAGACCCGCAGCGTTATCGGCAGTGCGCTCGGCGACAATACCTTTGATGATTTCAAAAAAGGCACAACACGCGCTACGGACGGGCTTGATAATATCAAGGACGCCGCTATCGACGTAAAGAGCGCTAACCCGTTTGACGATATGGCTGACGACGCCGCTGACGCTGCGAGCGGCTTAGGCAAAGTGAAGAACAACGCCGAACAGCTGAAATCCCCCTTTGATAAAGCCGCTAAAGGCGCTGAGGGTCTTACCGATCCCATTATCAAATCAGAAAACAGATCACAAGCACTTAAAACCAAATTAAAGGCGCTCGGCTCTATGGGCTTTAAGGTCACTATAGCGGGCTTAAAGCAGATCGGCGGTAAGCTGTTAGATATTGGCGAAAAAGCCGCCGTTGCTGCCTATAATGGGGTGAAAAAGGTTGCGGGTGTGTCATTTAAAGCACTAACAACGGGCATAACAGCCGCCACAGCTGCGGTCGGCGCATTAGTTGTCAAGGCGGTATCGGCTTACGCTGATACCGAGCAGCTGCGCGGCGGCGTTGAAACCCTATTTGGTGCAGGCGGTCAGTCTTTAGAAGAATACGCGGCGTCTGTTGGTAAATCAACGGACGCGGTAAAGGCTGAATATGAAAGTCTGTTGAGCGCTCAATCTGAGGTATTCGCTGCGGCAAATGACGCCTATAAGACGGCGGGGCTGTCCGCTAACGAGTACATGGAAACGGTAACGGGCTTTTCTGCGTCGCTTGTTGCGTCCCTCGAGGGCGACACGAAAGAGGCAGCGCGGTTGTCAAAAATGGCGGTTACGGATATGTCGGATAACGCTAATAAGATGGGTACGCCTATCGAAAATATCCAAAACGCTTATCAAGGTTTTGCAAAGCAGAACTACACCATGCTTGACAACCTAAAGCTCGGTTACGGCGGCACTAAAACCGAAATGGAGCGCCTGATAAAGGACGCTGCAAAGCTCGACGATACCGTTGACGCTAATAGTATGTCGTTTGCAAATATCGTTAAGGCGATTAACGTCATGCAAAACAAAATGGGTATCGCAGGCACCACCGCAAAAGAAGCTAACGGAACTATCAGCGGCTCGCTCAATTCCATGAAAGCCGCGTGGAAAAATCTGTTTCCTGCCCTTATTGCAGGCGGCGACGAGTTTGACCAGTGCGTCGGCAACCTGATCGACAGCGCAAAAACTTTCGGAAAGAACGTAATACCCGCTTTCAAAAAGGGATTGACAGGCGCAGGCACGTTGCTCAAAGAGATCGTACCTATTGCCGTCAAAGAGATCCCGCCTATTGTCGCAGAGGTATTGCCCGAACTGGCAACGGCGGGCGCACAGATCGCGGTCGGCTTTGCGACCTCGCTGATCGACAATGCCCCCATTTTGTGGCAGGCAGCGCAGGACTTGGTCGTTTCTGTTATTAAAGCGCTTTACGAGGGCTTTACAGGGCAAGAAATGAGCGACGAAGCATTTGCGCAGCTTAAAGCAGGCGTTTCGGAGGCGTTCGGCGCGATCAAGGATATTATTGTCGGCGTTATTCAATTCGGACAACAGCTTTTGACTTTTCTTGCGCCTATCCTCGCGTGGATTGGTCAGCTTGCTCTTACCGTATTTTCTTGGATTGGCGATAATATCAACTGGATCCTGCCTCTGGTCGCTGCGCTCGTTGCGGCTTTCCTGATCTATAAGGCGGCGTTGGTAGTCGTCAACGTTATATCGGGTATCGTAGCGGCAGGTCAAGCAGTTATGGCTGCTGTATGCGGTACAGCCTCGGCAACTGCAGCGGCAGGCACAGCGGCAGTCGGTGCGTCGGCAGGCGCGGCGGCACCTGAGATACTTGCGTTTGCTGCGGCAATTCTCGCGGTCGGCGTTGCTATCCTTGCGATTTGCGCAGGCTTTTACCTGCTTTCTCAGGCTGCTATCATGCTTTCACAGGCGGGCGCGGGCGCTATTATCGTAATGGTCGCTATGGTCGCTGCTATCGTTGGTCTTGCGATCGGCGCGGCGGCGCTGGGTCCCGCTCTTACTGTAGGCGCGGTCGGGCTGTTGGCGTTTGGTGCTTGCGTCCTCATGGTAGGCGCAGGCTTTGCGCTTCTTGGCGCGGGTGCGCTGATGGCGGCAAATGCCCTGCAGATCATTGTAGGAATACTGCCCGCTATTATCCAGTACGGAGCCGCAGGAGCCGCTAATATCGCGCTGCTCGGCGTCAGTATGTTAGCTTTTGCGGCGGGCGCGGCGCTCGCAGGCGCGGCAGCTTTAATACTTGGCGCGGGGTTATTGGTATGCGCGGCGGCATTGTTGGCGATCGCTGTGTCTTTCGTTATCATAACGGCAGCACTTGCGCTTATCGCCTTACTGTCTACCGCTTTACTCCTTAATTTCAAACTTATCGGCGCGGCTATGTTGATCGTATCGCAAGCCGCCCTGCTGTTATCCGCTGCGCTATTGCCGCTTACGGCGGTATTCGCAGCATTGACAATACCCGTGGGCTTGTTTACCCTCCTGATTACCCCGCTGTCGCTTTTGTTTGTTGCATTAGCTGTATCTGCGGTTGTGTTCTTGGCAAGTATGACAGCTCTTGCGGGTGTGTTTACGGTGGTATCGCTTATGTCTATTCTGCTTAGAGCAGCATTGACCGCGTTGCCGCCTCTCTTTGGTGCGCTGACTCCGCAAATCCTTGCTTTCTCTGGCGCACTTTTGCCGTTGGCTGCTACTTTGACCGCTGTTGCTGTTCCGATAACGCTGTTTACTGCGTTGATCTCGCTACTTGCGGTCGGCTTCTCGGTGTTGGCGGTATCGTCGCTCGTTGTGTTGGTTACATTTACGGGCATTTCCGCGATCATCGGGACGATGGTAGTAATGATTATGGCTTTGAATATGGCTATGATCGTTATGCAAGCGCAGTTTAACGCTATCGGGCAAAGCGCTTTGATCTTGACGGTGAGTTTATTACCGCTTACGGCGGTATTCATGGCGCTGACTGTTCCTACATTGGCGCTTGCTTTGGCTATCACGCCTTTAGCGCTTGCGTTTACACTATTAGCTGTATCTGCTGTAGTGTTCACTGTTGCTATTACAGCATTAACGGCAATACTTACGATCACCAACGTGATGTTTACAATGCTTATGTCGTTGTTAATGACCGTTGGTGTTGCTATGACCCTGTGTGCGTCTATGGCGTCTATTTTGGCGGCTAAGTTTATGGTACTCACGCCCGCTACGTTGGCTCTTACGCCCGCTATGCTTATGCTTGGCGTAGGGTTGACGCCGCTTGCAGTAACGTTTACGATCGTCGCCGCTGCCGCCCTTATCTATGTAGCGGCTATGGCTGCGCTTATGGCGGTTATGGTGATCTTAACACCTTTGACCGCGCTGTTCGCGCTATCGCTTGCGGTTATCAAAACCGCCCTTGCTACAATGGTCGGAAAGCCTGCACAGGTTGCAGCGGAGTTGTTGACGCTTACGGGTGCTTTTGCGGCTATCCTTATCCCGACAGGCTTGTTACTGGCTGCTTTGGTGCCGTTAGTTGCGTTGTTTGTTGCATGGACGGCGTCTGGTGCTTTGCTACTCGTGTCTATGACGGGACTGTTTGTAACCCTAACGGGTATTACAGTAACAGTAAGCGTCCTCGCACTTATGACAAGGGCTTTGGTTGCTCTGTTCGGCAATCTTACCCCTGCGTCGTTGTTGGTCGCTAAGGCGTTCATGGTGCTGCTGCCCGTTATGTCTGATATGGTTAAGCCTTTGCTGCTTGCCTCTGGAGAGTTTGCCGCGTTGTCGGCGTCGTTGCTTATCGCGTTGGTATCTGTTACGGGTATGACGCGCGGCTTTGTTTTGCTATGTGCGTTACTGACGCTGACGGCTAAGTCAATGTCTAAGCTAAAGGACGAAACAAATAAACTTGCTGACGGGTTTAAGAGCGGCTATGACAAGATGGTTAGCTCGACAAGGAATTTCCAAAACAGCATAGACAACATGGCTAATTCTGTCAGAAATATCATAAGAAACCTTGCGTCTGATATTTTCTATTCATTGGACGGCGTTGATCTTTTCGATGTTGGCTATTATATGATGAGCGGACTGATTAACGGTATGAACTCGCAGAGAAACGCTGCAGTATCAACCGCAGCGGAGATCGCGAACGCTATCAATAATGAATACCGCAGAATACAGAGAATAGGATCCCCGTCTAAGGTATGGGGCAGCTTTGGTACATGGCAGGATACGGGACTTGTCAACGAAATGCGGGCGGGTATTCCTCAGGTAGAACAGGCTGCAGGTGATGTCGCATATGCTGCCGCACCGTATGCGGGTGACTATACACCCGAAAACAGCGGCACATACACAACGAACAACCGCACCGAGTATAACACCTACTCGCCGCAATTTGTTATGAATTTCAGCGGCACTACTGACAATTCGATGAAACGCAAAGTGCAGCGTTGGGTTAAGGAAAGTGTAAATGAAGTGTTAGAAGATATTTAAGGGGGTCACTATGGCACTAATCAATGATATTTATGTGTTCGTAAAAAACGAAACCCTAACAAGAGAAACTGACGCGGCGTCGCACACCTTACCTATCGGCAGTATTTCCGATAACATGAGGGCGAAAAATCCTAAATTAGAGCTGACAGGCTCTATAGTTGATGTGGGAACAACTAAGGCAGACAACATTTTGTCTGCCTTAGAAACCCTCTATAAGAATTTTTCCTCAGTCACATATCGGGGTCGTCATGTGTTCTATTCCGCTACGATAAAATCCCTTGAAACAAAGGCAGACTCCGAAAATGCGGGCGGTTATACGTTCAGCATGGAACTGGAGCAGATCAGGACGGTTGCTATGCCTTATGAAAAAGCGAAAGCAAGCACAGGCATAGCAGCAACAGGTATATCGCAGATCGCCTCAACTGGCGCAACGCAATACCATGTTGTAAAAAGCGGCGACACCTTATACACCATAGCACAGCAATACTATGGTGACAGTAAGCGCTTTATTGATATATACGAAGCAAATAAAAGCTCTGTAGAATCAGATTACAGCCTTACAACAGGTCAAAGGCTGCTAATACCGTAGGTGAGTTATGAAAGATTATATTAACATTGAGCGGAAACCGTTTCCCTGCTCTTACGACGTTCTTATCGGGGCAGAGATATTCAACTTTTTGTTTAAGTACAATAAATCAAGCGATTTATTCACCTGTACGCTGACAAAGGGTGAAACCGTCCTTGTATACGACGAGCCCGTTGTATACGGTAAGCCTATGTTTAGTGATATTCATATTGCGGGGGTTTTCCCTGCTGTCAGCATTGTTCCTTTTGATGAAAGCGGGGAAAGCGACGCGATCACGTTTGATAACTTTCTGAGAAACGTCCGCTTGATGATAGATAACGGGGTGACATAATGAGTAAGTTTGTCGTTGACGGCTCTATTACCCGCAGATCACAGGTTATCCAAACGGATAAAACAAAAGATATGATTTCCGCTATGAAGAATATCATAGATCCGTCTGTCACGCCTCTTGGCGGGCAGTTTGGGCAAAGGGCTATTATCACCATAGAAAGATCGGACAAAAAGGGAAATTATGTATTTGATAACGCCGATTACGAATTTGAGTTTGATGTCCCTTTTGGGTATGCGCTTGAAGCAAAAAAAGCAGAGATCATCATATACAATATTCCAAAATCAGGCGTTACAATAAGCGCAGGTAAGTCAATAGAAATATCTGCAGGCTACGGCGACAACATAAACCGTATTTTTTTAGGCACTATCAAAAATGCAAAGACCAAAAGGGACGATCTTGATAGGATAACAACGATAAAAGCTGAAACCAACGCGATCGTTAATGACGTTAATATGAATCAGACTTATATTAACAAAGCGAAAGCGAGTTATATCCTAAAGGATTTGCTAAAAGTTACGAAAAAGCCGATATATTATTTTAGCACAACGAGAGATTATACCTATGCTGATAGTGAAACGATCGACGGGAGCTTGATAAGTAATATTGACCGAATAGCGGGAATATGCGGCGCTATTGTAACTTATGGCAGCGGTATTATTGTATGCCCGTATACATATTTTAGAAAGAATAATCCGAAGGGGACTGTAAGTTACCTAAACGGATTACTTGACTATGACGAATGGTCGGAAGAAGAAAAAAACGGCACATTTGTTGATGTTATGTCTGGCTACAATGTAACCATGCTGTTAAACCCTCAGATACACGCTCTTTCGGTGTTTAGGGTTAATACTGCAGAAACGGAAAAGCTCATAGTGTATAACGACCAAAAAGGGTACGGCACTAAGTTGATTGCGCTTTCGGGATCTCACGAATATGACGGCGACAAGATGATAACAAAAGTCAAGGGGGTGGTATAATGCCGCTTGATACAAGTAGGCTTAGTAATATGGTAGAAAACGCGCTGTACAACGTACACACGATCTACATAGCAAAAGTGCTGCACGTTGACGGGGATATAGCAAAAATACAACCCCTTACCCTTTTGACGACCGATAGTCAATACGGCGAAAGGGCAGCGGTAGTATTTGCCCCTATACCCCAAAGCGTCAAGAAGATCACAACGCAGGACGTGATTATCAACGGCACGACCTACACCTTAGCCGTTGCTGAGGATATAGCAAAAGGCGACGTAGTGATCGTGGGCTGCGGCGAAAGGGATATAACCGATACGCGACGCGGTAATTTCTCGCTCCCGCAAAAGGGACACCATCGGATAAGTGACAGCATAATCATAGGGGTGATATAGTGAAAGGGTTTAAGCTGGATAATAACGGCGACGTTGTTATCGAAAAAGGCAAGATCGCTATGGTGAGCGACACCGACTTGATCGCGCAAACGGTCAGGCAGGTATTAAACACCAACTTAGGCGAATGGGAATTTGATACAGCAGAGGGTATCGACTTTCAGCGGATTTTGACAAAGAATCCTAACCATGATCTGATACAAGATACCATACAGCTCGGTCTGCGTCAGGTTGATGAAACCTTTGTTATTACTCAGATTGATTTTAAGCAGCAGGGAAGGCGCCTATATATCAACTTCACGGCGACGAACTCGAACGGCGCAGAGGTATCAATATCATTATAAGAGGTGAAATATGGCACTAACAGAATTAGGGTTTAATCGCCCGCTTTATGATGAAATACTGGAGAATCAGATCGAAAGAGCAAAAGCGCTTTTCGGTGATGATATAGACACGTCAGATCAGTCGGCGCTTGGCAAGTATATTCGCCTGAACGTAGCCGACTTAGACGAGCTGTATCAGGATTTAGAGGGCGTTTATTACGCCCGTTTTCCAAACACTGCAAGCGGGGTGAATCTCGACAGGCTGTTGCCGTATGCAGGCATTACCCGCAACCCCGCGACGCCTGCTCGCTTTCGGGTGAGAATAACAGGCACACTTGGCGCCGATGTTGAGGCGGGCTTTGAAGTATCAACCGAGAATCTCAGCGCGGTATTTCATGTGCTTGATAACTATACTATGTCGCAGCCCGTTCAAGACGACGATGAAAGCGGCTATGCAGACTGCCTTGTCGAATGTAACGAGTTTGGAACGGTGGGAAATGTAGCGCCAGCAAACATAAACGCTGCTGTAAATCCCTCCGCTTACGTTTACTCGGTAGAGGGCTTGGAACAAGTCGCATACGGTGAAAGCAGAGAAAGCGACGCCGCCCTGCGCGTTCGTTTCAAAGCGGCGATCACAGGATCCGCAAGCGGCACAAAAGAGGCGATTAAGGGCGCTATTATGCGCGTTAATAATGTCGACGGCTGCAATATCGTTGAGAATGTGACGAACGAAACGGTTGACGGTATACCTGCGCACGCTTTCAAATGCTATGTGTCGTCTGATGAATCGCCCGCGACAGACAGCGCGATCGCAAAGGCGATTTTTGACAAGAAACCTATCGGCATTAAGGCAGTCGGGTCGGTGAGTGTCGATGTGATGGACGATAGCGGCACCGCGCACACGATCAACTTTGAAAGATCGACAAAAAAGGATATTTATATCAAGATCACGCTCGTTAAAAACAGCTTTTTTGAGCAGGGCGGCGCAGATCAGATTAAGAACAATATCATCAATTATCTGACAGCGTTCACCAACGGCACCGACGTTTATATGTCGGCGCTGTATTCTTTTATCAATATTACGGGCGTTGTAAACGTTTCAAGCCTGCTATTATCTACAGACGGCGAGAATTACAGCGCACACGATATTATTCTGTCGGACAACGAAATCGCCCGCACAAGTGCCGATAAGATCACTGTAACGGTGCTGTAGGGGGTGCAACATGGATAACGTTAAGCGCCTGCCCGACGCCTATTACAAGGGCGAGGACGGCAACAACTATAAACTGTTGCACCTCAACGAGCTTGCGACGGCTGATTTTCAAAGCGATCTTTCAGATGTCCTTAACTGCCTTGACGTAATGAACGCGACAGGGAAAACCCTTGACCTTTACGGTGAAACGATAGGGCAGAGCAGGGGTAAGCTCGACGACGCACAGTACAGGCTGCTTATCCTTAATAAGATCGGACGCAATCTTTGCAACGGTGATTACAACAGCGTTGTATCTTTGTTGGCTCAGATGTTTAACGGTGACCCTGCAGATATAGTCTTAAAAGAGGCTGATGATCCCTGCAAGGTCACGATCGTTAAATTTCCGCTTGACCTGATTGCAAATGCAGGCTTTAGCGGAGAGCAGACGGTTTTGATTATAGAACTGCTGCTCCCCGTATGTGTCAGGCTGACAAATATCGAATTTAACGGGACGTTTGAGCTTTCCGACGAGATACCCGACAGCGGCTTGACTTACGCCGAAATGCAAGCAGCCACCTACGGCGCTATGAGTACAGCTGTATGCGATTTTCTGCCGTATTTTGAGTATGACGCGGAGGCGGGCTTTGGCGACGTTGAGCAAACGATCGGCGGCACGTTTAGCCTTGCTGTTTCTGATAGCAGCGAGTTTGATTTACCGATTTAGGAGGTATGTAATGGCAAGCGTAACACCTAACCTTGAATTGAAGCTACCAGATAAAACGGATTATTTCAATATTGAGGATTTCAACAGTAATTTCACAAAAATTGATACGTTTCTTACGCGGCTCGGCTTGTCTTTTGATAGCATGAACGAAGCTATGGAAACGGCGCTGCAAGGTGGTGAATTGTCAAGTGATAACGGTTAGACTAACCGAGGACAAAACCCTGCAGCTACTATCTGCTACAAAGCAATTTGTCGGCGAAAACAAATTTGAGCAGATCAGCATACAGCTGCCTACTGCTGTGTGCGGTCACGATCTGAGCGACTACGATATACAGCTTCATGTAAGCAACACCGACACAAAGGAGTATTTCAAATACCCCTTGCAAATCAAATCTGCAAAATCGGGGTATATTGCTACGGTAGATGTCGGCGTCGATCTGACCGAAAAGGCGCAGACGCTTAAAATGACGCTGTATATGATGAAAGGTACAGAGGTTGGTATTACAAACCCTGTACCCATTTCGGTCGAGGAGCCTGCAATAGAGAAAAAGGAAATCCCCCCGCGCTCCGATCTTCTTGACAGGATCGCCGAACTTGAAGCAGAAACAAGCGAAAAATCAGCAGAAATCGAAAGGCTTACCGCGAGGGTCGCAGACTTAACGGCGCAGGTCGAAACGCTGACAGCCGATAAAGCCGCTTTAGAGGCTGAGGTACAGTCGTTGAACGCGACCATTACAGCCCTGCAGTCTGAGGTCGACGATCTGAAAGCAGAGAAAGCGGAAACCGAAAGGCATATTGCAGAGCTTGACGAAGCAAGCGCGACGATCGAAATAGTATTACAAGGAGGCAGTTTATGAGCTTTACACCATTTGAAAGGATAATCAACAATGTAAACGGCGCGGTTGAGGTCATTGACGGCTGCAAAAACGCGCTTGAATCACGAGGTATTGATCTTGCGGAAAAAACGGCGTTTGATTATCCTGATATTATCGAAAATCTCCCATCGCCGCAGCTCAACCCCGTTACCCTCACCCGTAACAATGATACGGTCACCATCAACAACCCGTCAACAAACGGCGGTTTTGTGGGTAAGTATCAGCTATACAACGGCGAAACGCTGCTGCAGGAGATTACAGGTAATACGTTTTCGCTTATTGCTCTCGGTAAAGGAAGTTACGAGCTGCACGTTGTAGCGTTGGCGTCGTACTTTATCGACAGCATTATAAGCAATAAGATAAATGCAACCGTATATGAGATCACGCACGATCTCGAAAACCTTACGGCAGACAACCCTGCGGCGCTAATATCGAATGGTACAGCGTATAGCGTCACCCTGTCCCCCGCGAATGGCTATTACTTGCCTGAGGATATAATCGTCACGATGGGCGGTAAACCGTGCAGCTACGATTATGACAGCTATACGGGTGTTCTGTCGTTTGCTGCTGTAAATGGTGATCTCGTCATACAGGCGGCTGCACTTTCGGCTCCAAAATTACGCCGCCCGTCATTGTCAAGAGATGGCAGCGACGTGTTTATTGCACCGCCTCGCTATGCAGAAAACACAAAATTGTATATTGACGGCGAACTCAAAACCGCTTATACTGGTACTGATGTGCAAGTGTATGATATGTCTGATATTACCGAATACGGCATTTATTCTGTAACTGCACAATCAGAGGCGGAGGGCTACGATACCTCGGAAACGGCAATACTTGCCTATAAGGTGGGCGCTACGATCAAAATACAGGGAGATATTCTTACCGTTTTGAATGTTCGCAGCGGTATCACTTTCTTTGACGTGTATATTGACGATGTGCTTGTAGGGCGTGTCCGAAACAACGGCACTACCCTTGATCTTTCAGGGTATGCGGAACAGGTAGAGGACGGCAAGCACTTTGTCGAACTTAATGCGATCGGCGAGGGCGTTGCTGAGAATCGCAGTAATGCGGCTGCGTGGTTTTGCGGCACGGCGCCGATCTACGGTGTCAGCGGACTGTATAACAGCAGCCCTGCGCTTACCCGTACCGACGACGCGGTCGATCTTGATTATGTAATCAATGCTTCTACGGGCGCTGTGGATAGTGATTTCGATAGCGCTTTCCCGTGGAGCGAAGCCGAGATCGTCGAAGACGCGGCAGGCAAATTCCTCAAAATGCCTGATATGTATTTCCGCGTCGGTGTCGATAGCGAAAACCGTATCACCGATATTGCCGTATCTGCTATACCGTCTGGCGCAGGGGATTGGTACGAAGTGCCGAGCTTTATGTATGGGTGTTACGGCGCGAGTGTTGCAAACGGCAAAATGCGCTCAGTATCAGGCGTTGAACGGAGAGTTAACGTCAATAGAGCTAATTTCCGTAATTACGCTGCCGCAAACGGCGACGGGTACACGCAACTCGACTTGTATCATCATACTGTTATGATGTTCCTTTGGTGGATCGAATTTGCCACTAAGAACTCACAGGCAGTAATGAAAGGTCGTGAAGCGAACAGCGGAACGGGCGGCGGTACAAGTGTCTGCGCTGCAGGCGGTACAGACGGCTTAGAAACGCCGTCAGGCTATGAAACTATCCGAGGTCAAATGCGTTGGCACTATATCGAGGACTTCACGGGAAATCTCCTTGAATTTGTTGACGGCATAGTGATGAATACATGGGTAACTCCGTATACAGCAACAGCAAACAGAGCAGCATATTCTGACAATGCAGAAGATATGGAAACATTATCGTATAAGTCACCTGCAGGATCAGGTTGTATAGCGGCTTATGGTTGGGACAGCGATCACCCATTCTTGTGTATGCCATGCCTTGTGTCTGGCGGCAACTATAACACTTATTTTTGCGATCAAATAGCCAACCTTTCAATGAGCAATCCCGTGCTTTATGTCGGCTCCTACTACTACTACAGTTACACGAACAGCGGCTTGTCGTTCTGTAGCGGTAGCGCTGTAGGTAGCTACCACTACTACCTCGGCGCTCGCCTCCTCAAATTATCCTGAGGGGGTTGCAAGGGGGAGGTTTCCCCCTTGCCCCCGTAGGGGTTTATATATATCAAAAATTTAATAAGGGGTTAGAAATGCCTGTCGTCGAGGGTTGCTCTTACTGCACCGTGCTTTATGTCGGCTCCAACTACAACAACAGTAACACGAACAACGGCTTGTCGTACTGTAACAGTAACACTGTAGGTAACAACAACAACAACCTCGGCGCTCGCCACCTTTTAAGGTTATTCTCCAAATATGGCATTTCTTTCAACCGCAGCCCATGCTGAAAAAGAAGCGAACAGGACAGCATTTAGTAAGCCGAAAGGATTTGAAAGATGTTGCAGCTTAAAAGGAGAGAACAAAATGCCTAAGCGGGTAGGTTTCCTGTGTGAGCAGCTACGCGACAAGCTGTTTTTAAGCAAAGTCGTTGACAATGCGCTCGAAAAAAAGAAAAAGGACAGGCAGGACGTCAAACGTGTCGTTAATGACAAAAGTGCAACGGTAGATTTCATGTATGACACTTTTGTAAACGACAGTTATATTCCGACGCCGCCGAAAATTAAGGTTATCATTGACAAATGCTCATTAAAAGAGCGTCAGCTTGCAATACAGCCGTTCGACCATGACGGCGTTATTCTCGCAGCTATAACCGAAGTTTTAAAGCCTGTGGTTATGCGCGGTATGCACCATTGGTGCTGCTCCTCGGTGAAAAACAGAGGGTCTAAGCGCATGATCGAATACAATGTCAGGGTCGCGCAAAAGAAAGCCCGCAACTCAAAGTACGTTGCCGAACTTGACGTAAAAAAGTATTATCCGTCAATTCCGCTTAAAAATGTCATAGCGGCATTAGAGCGGAAAATCAAAGACCAAAAATTTCTGCTGCTTATCGCGGTTGCAGCGTCGTGCTATCCGCAAGGCATGAAGTATGCCGTAGAGCACAATTTATCACCATATGATGTAGTCGGTGATAAAGTCGGCTTGCATATCGGCATGATCCTTAGTCAGTGGCTCGGTAATTATTACCTCGAGGCGCTTGACAGGTTCATACTTACCCTTGACGGTGTGTATTACGAAAGCCGCAACATGGATAATATAATCTTAGCAGGCAGAAATAAGCGAAAGCTGCACAGAGCTGTTGACGCTATCAGCGACTTTATGTCAAATCTGTTAGGTGTCACCCTAAAAGGCGATTGGCAGGTTTTCAAGGTGTATAAGGACAAGCATTACACCATAAACGGAAAGGAAAAAGTTAAGCGTAGCCGCAGAATCGCAACGGTAGGCTATCGTATCAGCAGAGATCGCATTACTATATGCAAAAAGAATTTCCTGCGCATGATACGACAGTGCCGCCGAGCTATGAAAAAACTGCGGAAAGGGCTTAATATCCCTGTGAAAATGGCTCAGGGTATAATCAGCCGTATCGGGCAGCTAAAACAATGTACGGATAGTTACGGTGCCTATAAGAAATATGTATATCCTATCGGCATTGGAAAACTAAAGAAGATCATTAGTAATGACGCAAAGCGTCGTAATGCACTACTGAAAGGAGTAGCATAATGATTATCAAAGACGGAACAGACCCCGTCATTGAGAAAAGAAAACGTCGTCTTGGTTTACAAGGCGACGTTTATCTTTTGGAGATAGACGGAGTAAAACAAATTGAAGATTTAGCAGGACACAAACGTCTGCTTAATTCAATGGGCGTCGTATCTACGGCAACTACCATTGAGGAGGCAGAGATCGAGCGGATCGCCTTTGAAAAGGAACAGGAAGAAAAACGCCGCAGAGAGCAGGACGACAACCCTGATGAAGCAGTAGAAAGCGAGGGCGAATAATGGCGACAAGATACCAAAAAAAGCAGATCACCGAAACCGCCCCCGATTGGACTGCGACAGGAAAAGAGCCGCCGTCCTCGTTGCGATCTCAGGGTTTTTTATCTGGCTACAAGCCGCCTGCAGCCTACGTTAACTGGTTTTGGACGAAAGTATCAACGCTTTTCGGCGAGTTAGTTACTGTTATCAATAAGATACAGGACTATCTCAACGATAAGCGTTTTTATATTCGTCAAGATATTGGCTATATATCAACTGTCGGCTATCTTATTAGTTTTCTGAATCAGTACGCGGCTATGGACGAGCCTGTAATTCTGTCGTTTATCGTTGACGCATGGCTGTTTAGCAATTTCGGTGTAGAGAGATACGATAAGGGAGAGCTGAACTGTAAAACGAAAGTCGTTACTTTTCCCAACAAAGGTATTACCCTGTTTTATAATGGCAAAACCTTTGTCAAGGTTGAATCCCCTATATCTGACCGCTCAATATCGACCAACAAAATCGACGCCACGCTACACACGGCTGCATACTGCGGGGAGATCGACACGATCGCCGATCTGAGCGACGCAATAGACACAAACGAAAGCGCTAACGACGACGCGGTTATTCTGTACTTTGATGTTGGCGTGGGATCTCTGAAAAGTATTACCCACAATTCCGCTTTCGGTATGTATTACTATCAAAACGGTATGCTGATCTTTGATAACGGCTATATTTTTACCTTTGAGGACGGCGTGCTGACGCAAAAAACACTGATAGACGCAAGCGCTATTGCTGACGGCACGATCACAAAACAAAAGCTCAGTGAAGAACTGAAAGCCGAATTAGGCTTGAGATAAGGAGGCAGAAATAAAATGTACGGAAAAATTGTAAGCACCGTCACGGGTTTAGTTGGCGGCATTATCACAACTTTACTCGGTGGGTGGACATACGGCATGACAACTCTTTTGATCTTTATGGCGGTTGACTATATCAGCGGTCTGATCGTCGCAGGTGTATTCAAGAAATCGAAAAAGACCGACAGCGGGGCGCTTGAAAGCCGCGCAGGGTGGAAAGGGCTGTGTCGTAAAGGCATGGCTCTTTTGATTGTCCTTGTGGCTTATCGGCTCGACCTGCTGATCGGCACAAATTATATCCGTGACGCGGTTGTGATCGCGTTTTGTGCAAACGAGGCTATCTCCCTCGTTGAAAATGCGGGTCTTATGGGCTTGCCCCTGCCCGACGTTATCACAAAGGCGATCGACGTACTCACGAAAAAGAAAAAGGGGGACTAAAGATGTCTGTATCAAAAGGTATTGTAATTTCGGTCTGGAACGGGATCGTCAACTTCATCAAGGCGAAAAAGGCGGGCTTTGTGTTCGCGCTGATCCGCTTAGGGTATGGCTCTTTCAGCTATCAGATCGACGAATACTACGAGCGTAACCGTGAAAAGGCAAAAGCTGCAGGGCTTAAAGTCGGCGCCTATTGGCAGACTTACGCCCGCACCGCGCGTATGGCGCGTGTTGAGGCGGCGGGCTGCATTGAGGTGCTTAACGAAATGGGTATCAGTCTGCTTGATCTGCCGATTTTCGTTAAGGCAAACAGCACCGAAGCAGCAAAGGCTTTCTGCGGAGAGCTGCAGGCGGCGGGATATAACGCAGATGTGTTGACGGTTAACGGCGGCGCGTTTATCGACGGCGTTGCCGTAGATACTACGGAGATCAAGATTAAGTCGACAAAGAAAACTGCTGTAAAGCAACCCGTAGAAGCCGCAGAATCCCCCGTAACCGACGAAAAGGATAAGGAGGTATAAGCTATGCCGTGGTGGGGCGGGCTGCTCATAGGCTTAGTTGGTGGATTTGTAGGAGGCGTAGCCGCGTGCTACGCCTTTCTTTCTACCCTGCAAAAGCGTGAAGAAGCCGCAAACAGAAAGTAGGTGCGTTGTTATGATGACAGGAAAAGACCTCAAAGCGATTGTTTCCGCGATCCCCGACGACGCGGTTGTCGATTTTGGCGTAAACGAAAGGCACGTTTGCTCCTATTATGACCCTGCGATTATCACAGGCGTGACAACGCAAACAAAGGTGTCGTTTTCTGAAAACCGCACAGAGGCGACTTTAATTTTTGATATTTCAAGATAAGAAAGGGTGGTTTTTATGACTGAAAATGAATTAAGACAACAGCCTGTATCATGGCTTGAAAACCTTAACGGCAGCACAAAGGGATCCGCAGGACACAAAAAGATACTCAACACCTTTAACAGCTCGGGGCTGTGTCGGCGCTACACTATGACAGTTAATGACGCGTGGTGCGCGACGACCGTTTCGGCGGCTATGATCGCCGTAGGTCTTGCGGGTATTTTTCCCTGCGTCGAGTGTTCCTGCGGTCAAATGATAAACCTTGCGAAAAGGGCAAGCATTTTTGTTGAGAACGACGCATACGTCGCAAAAAAGGGTGACTGCATTTTATACGATTGGGACGACAACGGCAAGGGCGACTGCACGGGCGCCCCTGAGCACGTCGGCATGATCGTAAGCGTATCGGGCGGTTACTACGATGTTATCGAGGGCAACATGGGCAGCGGCAAGGTTGGTCACCGCAGAATCGCTGTAAACGGCAGATATATTCGCGGCTTTATTACCCCGAAATACGCAAGCAAGGCGACGAGTACCGCGAGCGGCTCCACTACCACAAAACCCGCTGCAGCCTCCTCTGCCCTTAAGGTCGGCGACATTGTAAAGGTTGTCAACGCCGTCAACTACGACAACGGCAAAACCTTTAAGACCTATTACGGCAAGTATGACATAATCGAGGTAAAAGGCGACCGCATTGTTATCGGTATCGGCAAAACGGTTGTCGCGCCCGTGAAAGCCTCCAACCTTGCCCTGATCTCGGGCAGTATTGCCGTCGGCGACAAAGTCAAGGTCTTAAAGGCTGTTACATACGACGGCAAGGCGTTTAAGACCTACTCTGACAAGTACGACGTTATCGAGGTTAAGGGTGACAGGGTGGTTATCGGTATCGGTAAGACCGTGACCGCCGCTGTTAAAATCGGCAACCTCGCGAAAGCCTGATCTATCAAAACACAAATCTTGATTGCATGATGAAGCCCGCAGCGTTTTGCTGCGGGCTTTTTTCTTATGTGTTTTTTTCCTCTTTTATTTCCGCTTTAAGCTCTTTGCCAATCTGTAAGGCTTCTTTTTTGTCGCAAAATACATATCTGCAGGCTAATTCGTTACCCTTGTCGTCTAAAACTTGTACAAGGTAGCATTTGGTAACTTGTACTTTCATAACTGCACCTCACTTTTTCTTATCGGCTTGCATAGCCTCTGTAATGGCTCTTTTGATAAATTCATTGACGCTCTCTCCGCGATCGTCAGCATGAGCCTTGATGATCGCTTTGTCGCCCTTAGGGACGCGGATTTTGATTTCGTCATAATTATTTTTCATATACTTTGCTGTCGCTTTCATTTGCGCCTTGCTTATCGTCACAGTTTCACCACCTCATAATAGGGTAAATACATTGTATCATAATTATCTATCGGGTACAATATACAAAATGCACAATATATCGGGTACAATATTGTAAGAATTGCGTATTGATATATCGGGTACAATATAGTAAAATAATGATAGTAAAGAGAGCCTGACGAAAAAGTCGGGGGATCGCGGTTACAAGTCCAGAGCTTAACCGTTTGGTCGCGGTTAAGGCTAAAGTACAAGCTACGGCTTGCAGGCGAGGCAACCTAAGAAGCTGTTAGGTTCGAGCTGGTGGAACTTCCTAAGATAGACAAGGGGAATATTACGAAGCGATCTTAAAGATCCCGTAGATGGCTCTCTTTACAACCCCATAACGGAGGATAACAACAAAGGAGATCACAGTATGCACGAAGTAGTAAAGATGTACGAAGTAGTAAAGGTTGTTAAAGGATATGAGATCAAGCGCATGATAGGCACACACGGCGCCTATCATGTAACCGTTAAGGATTTGGGTAACGGTTTTAGCAAGTATCACATTTTCAAGACGATCAAATCCGCTGTTGAGTTTATCAACAAAACCTTATAAATCAACCCACGCCGAGGGCGGCGGCTAAACCGCCAACGAAAGGAGAGAGCAACATGACAGTAACAATCACGACCATGTTTTATAGGGTATTTTTCTCGTATAGAAAGCACATTTCAGAAACCGACTACAGCAAGGTCAAAGTTGTTAAAGATAGTATTGATATTCGATACATTCGCAAGGACAACGACCCTGTTAACGAAAATGAGATTCTCAAGATCGCTCACAACGAAGTTAACAAACACTTGTGCTACCTCAAATCTGATATTACTTCTTTACGTTATCTCGGTTGTGAACAGAAAGAATACACAGTTTAAATAAACCGCTGACCTATCGGCTACACGGGGAGAAAGGAAAACACATGAAAATCAAGGCATTAACAAGATTGATGAACGACCACGGCACACGCCCGAGAATAAAAGTTTTAGATCAGAGAATCGGTTGCTCTGTTCTCATTTATGAGGGCAACCCAAACAACATTAGCGACGAAATAGCGGAGCTGAAAGTAAACAGTTTTACGGTGTTAGGCAAGGGCTTTATCGAAATATACACACAAAAGGAAAGGAGCTAATCATGGACGAAATCAAACTTACCCGCGAACAATGGGAGCTTTTGAGAAAGTACATTATCTGGACGGAACGGCACCGAAAGAACGAGGTCGAGATTTGGCAAAGCATAAACTTTGAAATGCCGTCAGAGGCAGCCAAAGACGCCCTCGCTACATGGCAGGAAATGGATCTCGGGCTTGAAAAGCTGCTTAATACGATTGAATGACAGGAGGTAACAACATGACTTTTTCATTGGTGCAGGATAATATCAGAAACAACGCTCGTATTCAGAGCAACACAAAGCACGAGGGTAAAAAGGTGTACGCGCTGCATAAGCCCGACAGCTACCTCGGCATGGCAACGATCAGCGAGAAGCTCGTCAACAGTTATACCAAAGACGGGTTTAAGGTGATCGGAGTGTTCTTGAACGGGGAGGAACAGCCCGAAAAAGCAATCAAGCTGATACCTAAGCATTGGTATAAATTCGATGATCGCGGCGAAATCCATGTCGGGTATTACTACGGCAGGCAGAGGGGCTTTGAGTGCTGCGTCTGCGGTAAAGGCGAGTATTGCCACTGTTTCAATATTTGGTATGTGTCAGACGGCGGCAAACACGTTGATTATGAAACATGGGGTTACGGTGCCTCCCATTTGCCTAAGATCATCGAGGACTTAGGAGAACACGACGGCATACTGAAAGACAATCAAGACGATTGACGAATAAAAACGCACGGTAACGCATTTTTAATGCACCGTGCGTTTTCTAACGCACGCCTGCAGCGTTAAACGTGCGTTGTCCTGCTTTATGATTTGTTAGTTGTGTGTTAGTTGTGCGTTAGTTATAGGGGCTAATTTAGCCGACTTTAGACAACCGCAGAAATTGAACAACCCCGATAACAAAGCCGTTATCGGGGTTGCGTAGGTTATAATAACCTTGGTTGCGGGGGTGGGACAACCCGCATAAAACCTACGAAAACAGCCGTCTTTGTTAGTTGTTTGTTAGTTGCGAAATATCAAGGGGCATTTTGCCCGCGTTTTTCTGCTGCGTGTTCAAAATCAAAAATGAACACTACGGGATCAGGTTGATCGTTTCAACGAGCTTTGATAGCTCAATGTGGGTGTATACCTTTTCGGTCAAATTCATTATTGACTTATGCCCGACGATGAACTTGATTATAGTTTTGTCGGCGCCGTTCATAGTGAGCTGCGTGATACAGGTATGTCGCGTTTCGTGTATCGTGTGCGACAGGTTAAGGTTATCAAGCAGCGGGTGCCAGTATCGCTTAGAAAAATTGCTGTAGGTGAATGGATCCCCCTCGATCGTGGTAAACACCTTGCTGCATTGTGATTTATTGTAAAAGCGTTTCCAGTATGGCAGCACCCTGTCGGCGATCGGGACGTTACGAATACCTGACGGCGTTTTGCTGTCCTTGATAAAGGCAATCTGTTTATCAAAATCGACCTCTGTTTTTTCAAGATCAAGCAGCTCGCTGATTCTGACGCCCGAATAGATCAGAATAAGTATCATAGAAATATACTCATTTTCCTGCACGTTATCCCATAGAAACTTAATGTCGTCCGTAGAAAACGGCTCTTTGATCGCCTGCGCCGACTTAACGGGGTTTTTAAGCCCATCGGTATAGCTTTTCTTTAGATAATCATTTGCAACGCACCATGTAAAGACCTGATTAAATAGCCCCTGTATTTTGTGTACGCTGTCATAGCGGAGGTGGCTGTTATGATTTAGAACGTCCTGCAGGTGACGCTGCTTAATATCGCAAATCCTCATGCTGTGGATCTCTGCGCATTGTTTAAAAGCAGTCTTGCGGTTGCTTAGGGTTTTCTTTGAAAGCCCCTCACTGTTTTTTGCAGACCATAATTCGTATATTTCCGCAAAGGTTTTCTGCGCGACGTTTACGTCATACGGGTTATCATTGAAGTCGGCAAGAGCCTGCAGCGCCGACTGCTGATTCTCATAATAGCCGATAATATTATAATTCTGTTTCTTTTTCCCTGTTTCGACGTTTACCGTCCAACCTGTTGTAACTCGCGCGATCCACGGCTTGCGCCTATTGCCCGACAGTTTGTAAACCGTGCCGTATCCGTTGGGTAATCTCATTATTATACCTCCTATTGACTTTTTGCAAATAGGAATGGTATAATTCATTATAGACCTATCCTATTTGCTATCCTTTATGCGTGGGATAAATGGGTTTAGGTTTTTCCTTTCGAGCCGCCTGTAGCTGCAACTACAGGCGGCTTTTTCTATTATTGCAACTTATTTACAACTAAATTACAACTAAGTTGCAAGTAGCTTTATAGTAGCTTTATAGTAACGTAACAGTAACGTTACTATTGCGTTAGCGTAACGCTTTATCGCGGACGATCACGCCCTGAAATTATAAGGCTTTGCAAGGCTTTGCAAGGTTGCCGCCGATCAGCGCCCATAAAAGCGGCATTAAAAGCGGCATTAAAAGCGGCGTTTGCTGTTTTTCATAACGTAACAGTAACGTTATTATAACGCTCTTAGAATAAGATATATATTATAGTTATATAGTATATATATTTATAAAGAAAGAAATATATAAAGAAAGAATAAAGGCGTCACAGATTGTATAACAAGCCTGAATGATAATCAAAACTTTGCCCGAAGCTCAACAACTTTGCCGAGGCATACGACGGGTATGTCGCTTGTCTGCTGCTTTGAAAATGTCAAGACGTTATATGCGGGGTTAGTGGGGACAAGGTTGATACCGCCGTCAAATTTCTGCACTTTCTTGATCGTAGCCTCATCACCGTTGATTAGGAAAATTGCAATTTCTCCGCTATCAACGTCCTCTTGCTTACGGACGATAACGACGTCGCCGTCTTTAAAGCGAGGCTCCATACTGTCGCCCTTGACCTGTAACGCGAAGTATTCCCCGTGCTTTGCCAATTCCTCGGGGATTTCTTCATAATCGAGTATGTTTTCGATAGCCTCCATCGGATAGCCCGCGACCACGCGCCCGAGGACAGGGATAGAAACAGTCTTTTTGCGCGTCTTTTCTACGGAATCTGTCGGAGCGAACAACGTTGCGGGCGTAACACCTAAAACCTCTGCGAACGCGATTATTTTGTTGTATGATAGATCATACTTGTCTGTTTCGATTTTGCTAATTGATGTTTTGTGTGCAAAGCCTAATGCTTTTGCTAAATCTTCTTGCGTAAGACCTTTAGCTTCTCTTAGTTGTCGTATCTTTTCACCGATAGTCATTGTAATCACCTCGCTGTGTCACTTATTATACACCTAAGTTGATAAAATTTCAACTTTTATTGAAAAATTTTCAAAAATACTGTTGACAAATCGTCTACAACGTGATAAGATAACGTCGGTGTAGATAAATAATCTACCTAACGGCGGCGAAAAGGAGGTGATTAGTGTATTATGATTGATACCGAGAAGCTGAAAGGCGCTGTTGTAGCTGCGGGCTTAACGCAGGCAGAAATTGCCGATAAAATCGGGCTTTCTCCGACCGCTTTTAACAATAAGGTTACGAATAAGACGGAGTTTAAGGCGAGCGAGATCGCAAAGATCGTGTCTTTGCTTAATTTGAGTGAGCACGAGATCAGCTGTATTTTTTTTGCGAAGCAGGTAGATAAATTATCTACCTAAGCGACACAATATCTCATGCGCTTAATGAGTGCGTCGCCTTTTCCCATATAGTCTTAAGCACGGGCGTTTTCTTCCCGCGCCCCATTACGCAGAAATGCGCCACAAGCAGTACGGTTTGCAAAAGACAAAGTTTAGTAGTTGCCACATAACTAAGCGGGCGGCGCACCGATTAAACGCATGAGATAAAGGACGAAAAGAATGTTTATTGAAAACGTAACACGATTGATGAACGAAAAAGGAATAAGTCAGGCTGAATTATCCCGCCTTACGGGGCTGCAGAGGTCAAGCATAAGTCAATACCTATCGGGTAGAAATACACCTCGGCAGAAAGCCCTTGACGCTATTGCAGGAGCGTTAGGCGTAACCGCAGCAGATTTAAGCAGCGGCGAAAAAAAGATAACGGTCAAGACCGCAGCCGAGCTTATGGGAGTTTCAGAGCAGTTTGTACGGGTGGCTATGCAACAAAAACAACTGCCGATCGGCACGGCTGTGAAGCTCACAGGCAGCAAGTACACATACTACATAAGCCCGAAGCTCTTTACCGAGTACACGGGTATCAAAATTTAGAAAGGGAAAACCAAAATGAAAAGACGCATAGAGGATATGGAACATAGATTTTCAGATACACAAGCATACCTGTACGGCTGCGGCGTTCTGCTGCTGATCGCGCGGGTTATCAAATCGGCGCTGCTGTGGTTGTGGGATTATCTCAACCATGTACTGATCGTCTGCCTCATGTTCAGTATCTCGCTTACGATCGCGGGACTGGAGGTTGACGCATTATCGGTAGCATTGGCGCTGATTTTGTTTATTACGCAGGTTATTGTCGGCGTCGTTCTGATACGGGCGATCGTGACCGAAAGAAAGGTGAAACGCATTGAAGAAAGCCCGAAAGTCGTTGTGCAAAACGTGCAGACAGTGTCGCCACTTTCTAAGGTGTCCGAGCCGCAGCAGAATGTACCCATGCACACAATTTAAGGAGAAAGGAAAAATCAAACATGGTAAATGAAATCATTAAGGTCGAGCAGCTGCCTGTTATATCGCAGAGGCTTGCGACGATCAAAGCCACCATCGAAAAGCAGGTCGCTTTTGCAGAGGCGCTTGTTTGTACCGAGGATAACTTACAGGAAGTCAAGAAGATCAAAGAGGGACTGAACAAGCAGTTTAACGAACTCGAAGATCAGCGCAAGGCGGTTAAGAATGAAATATTAGCCCCTTATAGTGAGTTTGAGGCGCAGTACAAGGAATGTGTGACGATCCCGTTCAAAACAGCAACACAGGCGCTCAAAGATAAGACGGACGCTATCGACAATGAGCTGAAACGGCAGAAAACCGAGAAAGCCAAAGACCACTATAACAAGAAACTGGCTGCAAGCGGTATCGTCGAAGATTACGGCGAGTTTTTCACCTTTGAAACCGTGGGGCTGAACGTCACAAAGTCGGTAAGTGACAAGAAACTGAGGGAGCAGGTTGACAGCTTCATCGACAGAATCGTTGATGATCTCGCCCTGATCGCAGAACAAGCCCACGCCGACGAGGTGCTTTACGAATACAGGCGCAAGGGTGGCGAAAGCTATCTCAATGTCAGTAACGCTATCCGCGGCGTCAACGCAAAATATAAGCAGATCGAGGAAGAAAAGGCACGGGCTGCCGAGCGAGAAGCAAGAGCAGCGGAAACAGCTGCAGCCGTTGCTAAGGTTGACGCGGCGATCAAGAAAACGCCCGCCGCTCCGCCCGTTGAAGTACAGGAAACCCCTGTTACTCCTCCTGATGATCCGACATTAACGGTTGCTTTTAAGGTGACCGACACAATATCAAGGCTGAGAAAGCTGAAAGAATACATGGAAAGAGAGGGCTACAAGTATGTGTGATACCAACGCGGGAAACAAAGAGATTGCGGTTGTCTACAAGGCAGGCGGACAGGAAATCAAGCTAACGCCGTCTATCGTGCAGAATTATATCGTCGGCGCGAATAACGGAAAGATCACCCTGCAGGAGTTTAAGATGTTCACCGAGCTTTGCAAGGTGCGACACCTTAACCCGTTCTTACAGGAGGCGTACTGTATCAAGTACAGCGATAACGAGCCTGCAACAATCGTTGTCGGCAAAGGCGCTATCGAGAAACGTGCCGACAGAAACCCGCAGTATGACGGCAAAGAAAGCGGCATAATCGTTGTCGGTGAAGATGGCAAGCCCATCGAGCGTAAAGGCTGCTTTTATTTGCCCGAGGAAAAGGTCGTCGGCGGGTGGGCGTATGTTTACCGTAAGGACAGACAGCACCCGACGTATTGCTCTGTAGCTATCGGAGAAGTGGCGCAGCGGAAGAAAAACGGCGAGCTTAACAAGAATTGGGCGAACAAGCCCGCGACTATGATCGAAAAAGTCGCTAAGGTAAGGGCGCTGCGCGAGGCGTTCACTGAGGAGCTTGACGGTATGTATGAAGCTGAGGAAATGGGCGTTTCACTTCCTGCGGACAACGTAGCACCGCAGCCCATACAGGACGAGCCTGTTGTCGTACCGCAGAACGACGCCTTTGACGACAGCGGCGAAGTCGAAAAGGTTGACGCCGAGGTCGTTTCTATGAAAGACCTGTAATGCAGTATCAGATCATATCAACAGGCTCAAAGGGAAACGCCGTAGTCGTCGGCGGTTATATTCTGATAGACTGCGGCGTCCCCTTTAAGAGCTTACAGGCGGTTTGCGAAGATATAAAGATCGTGCTGCTTACGCATATACACGGCGATCACTTTAAGCCCTCGACGATCAGACGGCTCGCGAAAGAATATCCCGCGCTCAGGTTTGGCTGCTGCGATTGGTTGGTATCGGACTTGGTAAAGTGCGGCGTCAGTAAGCGGAATATAGACGTTTATGACCTCGGCAAGATTTACCACTATAAAAACCTTGCGTTGAAAGTCAACCCGATAAAGCTGTATCACGATGTACCACAATGCGGGTATAGGTTGAATGTAAACGGTCAAAAGGTGATCTATGCAACCGATACGGCGCACCTCGAGGGCATAACAGCCCGTGATTACGACCTCTACATGATAGAGGCAAATTATATGGACGACGATTTGCAAGAACGCATACAGCGTAAGCAGGCAGATGGTGGATATATCTACGAGCATAAAGTAGCTTACCGTCATTTATCAAAAGAACAGGCTGACGCTTTCATATATAGCAATATGGGAGATCGCAGCGAATACGTTTACTTACATGAACACAAGGAGGATTGACGATGTATATTGACCCGTTCGTAGCAGGCGTGCTTACCACGGTACTTGTGCTTGCGGTATGGCTGATCGCTTACGGGCTGATTCTTAATCACAAGGGAAAGGGCAAGAAATAATGAAGAAAATCGAAAACGATTGCGTCGGTTGCCCTGCAGGTGTGCCGTGCCTCGGCAGCTCTTGCCCTAACAGGAACGTTGCGCACTATTATTGCGACGATTGCAAGGAAGAAGCCCCTTTATACGAATATGATGGCGAGGAGCTTTGTATCGAATGTATCAGAAAGCGTCTGCAACACGTTGAGGGCAGCGCTTACGAACAGTAACGGAGGTATCACGAATGATTAACAGGGTTATTCTTATGGGTCGCCTTTGCGGGGATCCCGAATTAAAACACACCAACAGCGGCGTCGCCGTTTCGAGTTTTCGGATTGCGGTTGATCGCGGCTATGTAAAACAGGGAGAGGAGCGACAGACCGACTTTTTTGATGTTGTAGCGTGGCGCAGCTCGGCAGAGTTTGTCTGTAGGCGCTTTTCAAAAGGCAGCTTGATCGCTGTAGACGGACAGCTCCAGTCACGCACATATCAGACGCGCGACGGGAAAAACCGCACCGTCGTTGAAGTGATGGCAGAAAATATCAGTTTCACGGGCGAAAGGCGCGACGCCGCGCCCGCTGCGGGTTACAGCAACAACCCCGCTGATAATTACGCGGCAGCACCCGCTGACGGGTTTATTGATATGCCGCCCGACGACATACCGTTTTAAGGGGGTGCAGCATGGCTAATTTCAAGATCGAAAGCGTTGTCAAGAATATCTTGACCGATGTACCTGCAACCCGAACGGACGATTACCTGCTTTACAGGGAAATCTGCAATCGTGTTTGCCCGCGGGCGGGAGCGCTACCGCTGACGACGGCACTTGAAAATCACAAGGCGCTCGGTATGCCGTCATGGGAAACAGTATCACGCTGCAGGCGTAAGATTCAGGAGCGCAGCCCTGAGCTGCGGGATCCTGCGACGGCTAAGGTCAGAGCCGAAGAAGAAAAGCAATACAAAAAATATGCGTGGGGTTAATGATGGCAAAAATCAAGATCACTTTTGATAACCATTTCAACGCAGGCGTTGAAGCCGACATTTCGGACGCCGATTTGCCTAACCTGATAAACGCTGTGTTGTGTACAGCTGAAACGGTGGCGACCGTTACACAAAAGCCCGTTGAAGAAATCCTCGCTATGGCGTGTTCATTGAATAGATTTGAAAAGGAACTCGGCGCCCCGACAGAAAAAACGGTTATTGTAATGCCGCATTTGGATAAGGACAAGCCCCATGATTAAGAAAATCACGTTAGAAAGGGACGAAAAGGGTGGCGTCCACATTGAGTATATCGGCGTCAAGAAAAACGACGTTTTAGTTATGACGGCAGCGCTGATCGTGCATATCGCCTCGGTGTTCAGCATGGCGATCAGGGACGTTGTGAGGGTCGTTTATATGACGACAAAGCGTATCACGGAGGGCGACGATGACACTGCAACAGGTAAATGAGGCGATATGGTACGGGCGCCTTGTATCGTGTAACGGCATACGTTACAAGGCTGCTGCGGTAGTTAAGAGCCGAAGCAAGAAAAAACCCGAATGGAGCTATGACGTGGTGCTGCAGGATTTGAACACCAACAGCATTACGATAGCAAAACCCGAACAAGTTAAGGAGGTGGCTACTTGAAAAAAGTACCGAGTATCATTGACTTTGCTGACGGCAGCGTTGTTGACCGTATCAACTTTGAGTTGGCAAAGCTCATTGAAAACATTGAAAACCCGAACACCGACGAAAAGGTACGGACACTGGAAATCAAGATCAAACTGACGCCTAAGAACGGGCGCAAGAGCATTGACGCCGAGTATTCCGTTGTCGGTAAACCCCGCCCGATCTCACCTGTCAGCGCTTCAATGGTTGTGCAGCAATCTGAGGGCAGCACGTCTGTATTCGAGGCTGACGGTATCGGCGAGGGACAAGTTGACCTGTTCGGCGAAGTACATCAGGTCAAGTACATAGAACTCAGCAACAACAGTATCAAGATTCAGGAGGACTAAATCATGGACGGAACAGCAGTAAAAGAAATTCAGCGCCTTGTAGAAAAGGGCGCACAGATCGTAGATGTAAACGGCAAAACCTTTACCAACGGCGATTACCATATCCTCAGGCACAAGGATAAGGCAGAAACGCTCGGATTCAAAAGTCTGAGCAGCATTGTACCTATCCTGCGCAATGAGATCGAGAAAGGACGTTTTTGCGCCCCGCTCTATATCGTTGTTGAAGATCACAGAAACGTTGCGGTTATCACCGCGCTTGACGACGAAGCGGACAGAGAGCGTCCGTATGAGGTGCAGGCTGAAAGCTGCGACTTTACCTTTGGCAGATATTACTGCTATGAGGATTTCGTGATCGCCCTGCGCTCAATGTTTGTACAGAACGACGGCAGAGATCAGCTGCTTGCTTTCTTAAAGACAGTAAGCGACATTGAGGGCGTCGAAATCGGCGACGACGGGGTAACTCAGCGCGTTACCACGCAATCAACTGTCAGCGGCGCAAAGGCGATCCCGCCTATTCAGCGGCTTGCGCCTTACCGCACCTTTACCGAGGTTATGCAACCCGAAAGTGATTTCCTTTTCCGCGTGAAGCAGGGCGGGCAGTTTGCCTTGTTTGAAGCTGACGGCGGCGCATGGAAACACAAAGCGCGGGCAAGGATCGCCGAATACTACACAGACGTTCTTACCGACCTCGTCAGCGAGGGTAAGGTTATTATCCTGAGTTAAGGAGGTGACATGATATGTTTAAGTAGACTGCGTAACAGATTCACTATCCATATTTTTATACCCATAGTAGCAGGGCGGGTAACACCGCCCTCAGATATGCGGGCATAGCGTAACGGTAGCGCAACGGTCTTTGACACCGTATGAGGCGGCTCGACACCGCCTGCCCGTACCAACTTCTTTTTTAGGTGATTGTATGAAATGGATCAAGGTAGCAACTGACTTGCCGAACGACGAAAAAATACAGATTATTGAAGCTATGCCGAACGGGGACACCTACATTGTGATATGGTTTAAGCTCCTTTGCGTGGCGGGCAAGCTGAACAGTAACGGCGCGATCACAATAAACGATAAACCGATCAACGCCGACAGCCTTTCTATCCTCCTGCACCGCCCTGTAGATGTGGTGAAAGAAGCTGTAAACCTGTTCATTGATTACGGCATGGTCGATTGGGACAGAGAAACAGGCGTGATCTACATATCCAACTGGCAGAAATATCAAAGCATGGAAGAAATCGCAAAGGAGCAGAATAGGCAGCGTCAAGCACGATACCGCGCAAGAAATAAGGTTATAAATAACGCTATGGATAACGTTACTGTAACGCCCGAAACCTGCAAGGCGATCGTCGACTATCTGAACGAAAAGGCGGGTACAGAATACGATCACAAGCAGCAGGAAACGATCTTGCTGATAAACGCACGAATTACAGAGGGCTATTCTGCAAAGGACTTTGAAACCGTAATCGACAAAAAGTGCGCTGAATGGCTCGAAACAGAGTTTGCACAATACTTACGCCCGTCTACCCTGTTCGGCAAGAAGTTTGAAAGCTATCTGAAAGCCCCTGCCGCTGCGCCCAAAAGGAAGAACAAAAGAGGCAGTATGTACAGCGCAGAGGGTGCGAGCTTTGATATATCAAAGTATGAAAAAGATAGTTTATTTAACGATTAAGAGGGTGTTATTATGGTAGATTTTTGGCGCTGTTTGGGTATTGGCGCGTTTATAGGTGTTTTTGTCGGCATGGTGGTCGCTATAAATCTTTTGGAGTGGCTGTCGGGTGACAAAAAGCGCCACAAGAAAAAGCATGAAAGAAAGAGATTCAGAAACCACTGATAAGGGCGTAAAAAACATGGAAGATCAGCAAAAAAGAATAATATCTTGGAGCGGCGGAAAAGACAGCACAGCAACAATTATTCTTGCTCATGAAATGGGAATAAAGATAGATGAGGTCATAACTTGCTTTGTGTGGTTTGATAAAAAAAGAGGAATATACGGAGAGCCGACAGAAAAGCTCGACTGGATGATAAATCACGCAAAACCCATTATTGAAAGTTGGGGTTATCCAGTAAAAATAATATCATCTGACAAAGATTATTTATATTGGTTTAACCATATACGGAAAAAATCAACTCACCCCGAATTTATCGGTAAACGCTACGGGTTTGTAATGGGTGGACGTTGCAAAATGCAAGGCGAAAAGGTTACGCCTATACGCAGATATAAAAAAGAACACTTTCCAAAGGCTGTTGAGTATGTTGGAATATGCGCAGATGAGCCTGAAAGGCTCGAGAGAATGACCAACCGACAGCAGCGGTCTTTACTTGCTGAAAACGGGCTAACACAATTCGACGCAATTCAGAAATGCAAAGATTACAAATTGCTGTTACCTACATACAACGCGGCAAAGCGTAGGGACGGCTGTTGGTTTTGTCCTAATCAAAAACTGCCTGAAATGGCAGAAACAAAGCAAAAGCACCCTGAATTATGGGAAGAACTAAGAAAACTGTCAAAGTACAAAGATGTAATATCACGCAGTTTCAAATACGGCAAGACATTCGATGAAGTGGATAGAGAAGTTGACGAATACATAAAAAATCCTCCACCAGTGCAGCTTACGTTTTTTGATATTCCCGATTTATAAACCCGAGGTGAATTATGATTGAACTTAACAAGTTATACAACTGCGATTGCATGGAGCTGATGGCTCAGATCCCCGACAAGTATTTTGAGTTAGCGATCGTCGACCCGCCTTACGGCGGGGGCGCTGATAATGTCAATAATTCCGTTAAAGAATTAAGCGGGGGGGGGTACAGACTGGCAGCATAAAAAGCGCTCCCGTTTCGGCGGACGGTTTGACAAATACCATATCGAAAGTAAACCACGCATACGGGGGTCGCTTTGCGAAATATCAGAAAACGACAGGGGGTATCTTTGACCCCGATATTTCCGCTGATAGGGTAGGGCGCTCATGGTCGAAGAAATACGGAACGGATATAAACCATTGGGATATAGCCCCGTCGCCCGAATACTTTGCGGAGCTTGCCCGTGTATCACAGAATCAGATCATATGGGGCGGTAATTACTTCAACCTGCCGCCGACGCGCTGCTTTCTGATATGGAAGAAGCTGACAATATCCGAAAACTTCACTATGGCTATGTGTGAATACGCATGGACGAG
>OCVV012882492.1_pt1 | contig 49728 bp, 44 predicted proteins | sample 1539721 | NCBI WGS metagenome assembly OCVV01 (sample SAMN02144230, study PRJEB22623) | gut metagenome | biome: sheep rumen | host: Ovis aries | place: New Zealand | reverse complement strand
TCCCATGCCGGGCAGATTCTGGTTATGTTTCTTTGCCTCCTCGTTTATTGGCGCTTTTGGGATATAATCTCCAAGGGCGGGGTCGGTGGAAATCCACATAGAATACCGTGGATCCAGGTATCTAGCTCCATAGTAATACAATCCGGTCTCTTCGTCTAGTTCTTTTGCCGTGAACTTGTAAGGAAGATATTCAAGGCCAGTGTTTTGCGTCTTTTCCACCCAAGTTTCGCCGTACGGCGTGTATTCTATGTTTCTTTTTGCAACTAAAGTTTTTGTGTCATTCCCATTCTTTTTTCTTTAGTGGATTCAGATAATTCTGTTTTAGGTCGTGCTTATTTCCAAAAAAAATCATTTCGGATTTTGAAAACAAGTTGTTTTCAAGTTTCAATTTTACAAGCTGCATTGTACAAATGAAATCGGCGGCCTGGAAAAGTTTGTAATCCGCAGGCATAACCTTTCTAAAAATTGGATTGGGTAACAGTATGCTAAAAACAGAAGAGAGCAATTTGCTGATTTCTATTTGGCCATTATCATAATAAATTTTAACACTGTCAAAAATCAAGAAATCATTGTAATGCTCTTTAATAAATTGAGAAATTTTTAGTGAAAGTCTTCCTGTGGCTTCAACAGAGTTTTCAATATGCTTTTTTTCAATATAGAAACATTTATATCGAATGTCTATAGATTTAACAAATGCCGTCATTTTATTAAAAATCCTGCGACGTTCAGAAATAGTCATGTCAGTATAAATTTCTTCCCTTCGAATAATCGGACCTGTATGAATGCAAAGATTCCTTATCCCAAGTTGCTCAAGCTCAAAATCAAGACGGTTGATTTGTTTTCGTATGTCTGCTGATTGATCGTGAAAAACCATTGTTATGATGTAATATGGGGAGTGAAAGTTTTAGGCTCCAAAGTCTCCTGACTCGTCAATAAAAACGCTTAATTCTTTCAAATGCTCTTCTCCCACAAAAAAAAAGGCGAGGAACTTCCTCGCCGATAGATGGACCTGGGTCTTACGACCAACCCTATATTATTATTCTACACCTTTTTTTTTAATGTCAAGAGAATTCCTGAAAACCATATGAAAGATGAAAAACAATCCAATAATTCTAAAAGTCTAGGTTGACCGTCAACTCCCATCAATTGCTATTGATGTGATAAAGACACCACCCATACCCGGCAGATTCTGGTTATATCGTTTTGCCTCTATCTGCCTTTTCATAAAACGTAAAGAATTTTTCCTCAAAAGTACGTTTTTTATATGAGTCAAGAACAGCCTGAACCGCATCATAATCTGCGTTTTCTTTCAGTACATAATATGAGCAGGCGGGTTTTACTTCCTGACCGTCATCGTCAAATTCAGCCTCCGTTTCCTTAATCTCATAAAGGGAATCAAGGGCTGCCTGTTTTTCTGCTTCAAAAAGCCCGGTATCCTTAAACAGGGATTTCTCCTCACCCGTTTTCATCTGAGGAAAGCCTTTTGTTCGGAAGCCTGCGGCAGCGACTCCGTAGTTTTCTAAAGAAAACTACGGAGTTAAAGGAAAACGTATCATATTTTTTATTCGTTTATTACCAAAGTCTTTAAAAATAAATCTTTTGTTTCACGTAAAAGTTGAAGATTTTTTGGAAGTTCCTTGTATTTTTTGCTTTCAAGCAATGTATAAAAATCTTCCTTTGCTTTTTCTGATTTCCAATAGTAACTTCCATTCTTCTCAATAACAAAATCTGTATATGGCTGAATATCATTTCCAATAACATTTATATAAATACTTATATCAACCAACTTTGTTCGCGTAGCAAAAACAAAATCATAAGATGTTGAAAAAGGAAGTTTTTGATTTGGCATATAGAATATCTGCTCGCCTACAATTTGCCCATTTCTCGTTATCTTTTTATGGGAAGTATTTATACAAATCTTCTTGTTTGTACTACCATATCCATTATAATCAGAAAAAATGGCAAAATCATTTTTTGAAAAATCAAATGTTTTTAAATAATCTAATAATTGTGCATATTTATTGCTATCTGAGTTGTAGAATATCTTCATAGCGGCGGAGCTATATGATTCTGGCTCAAAATATTTTAATTCTGAATAATCAAATGCTCCTACGCTAATATGTATATTATCTTCAAGGAAATCTTTCAGTTCATAAACAACTAGTTTTGAATCTGGTATATAAAATTCTATTAAGTTGTCGCTAAAAGAAACCCTTTTTATTGCATAATGTTTTGTGCATCCGAATAGCAAGAATGCAATTGTTATTATAAATGTTGTTTTTAATAATTTCATTTAATTTTCCTCCGGAATTTTATAATCAAGTCCTCGAATTGGTCTTCCTTCTTGTAACTTTAAAAAGATTGGGAGAACTCCAAATTCAGGATCTTTCATAGCACCTATAATTCGAGAGTTATCTTTTAATATACAAAGATTTTGTGAAAAAGTTAAGAGAAAATGAAAATTTATTTACATATTTGTAAATAAATCGTTTTGTTTTATGAAACGAACTGTGGAGTGACATTCCACAAAACGTCGCGTTACGTTCCACGGTTTGTGGAAAAACACGAAATATTTTGTGGAGCGCATAGAAACTTTTTGTGGGCAATTGATGTTTTGTCCCCCTTGCGCTAAATTACATTCATGTTCCTAAAATTCCTTTGGGCTTTCTTTATCAGCATGATTCCCTTGATTGAGCTGCGCGGCGCGATTCCAGTCTCGCAGGCCTTGGGCTTGCCAATCCTTCCTTCTTACGCCATTTGCATTGTCGGGAACATGATTCCGGTTCCAATAATTTTTTTGTTCGCCAGGCGTTTTTTGGAATGGGGCCAGGACAAAAAATTGATTGGCGGTATTTGCCGCTTTTTTTTAATCAAGGGAAGCGGCGCCGGAAAAAAATTGCAGGCCAAGGCCGGCCGCACTCTTTTTGTGGCGCTTTTTTTGTTTGTTGGAATTCCGCTGCCGGGAACGGGAGCCTGGACCGGAACTTTGGCCGCCAGCCTTTTGGACATGGACTTTAAGCAAACGGTAATCGCCGTCACGCTCGGCGTATTGCTCGCCGGCGTGATTATGATGGCGATTAGTTTTGGCGTCGCAGGCGCGGTCGGTGCCGTCGCGGGTTAATTTACTTTCTTAACAACAACATTCTTAATCACAATGTCGGCGGTGGAGCCTTGGTTTCCCATGTTGAACTCAACGCGGCCCATCGCGTCCGTCTTGTCCTTCATCGTAAAGTTGAATGAAAAATGCTGTTCCTTTTTGGTCAGCTCAACCTTTGTGTCCTTAAAGTAGCGGATCCAGTTGCGTTCCGGCGCGGACACGGCGGCAAGCATAGTTCGCGGCGCGGAAGCTTTTGCGTCAAACGAAAATTCGTATGTGCAGCCTTCCTCAATCGGAATGCCAACATGGAAAACCTGGACGCTGTATTCAAGCGAGCCGGCCTTTTTGGTCTTAATCGTAAGAGCGCCGCCGCCGATTGTGGCCGTTCCTTCTCCTCCGCCTGCCGTGTAAAAGTCCCAGCCGCTTCCGTCGTTCATGTCCTCTTTTTCGGTAAACTTGGAGTTGCGGACATAGTTTCCGTCCGCGTCTGGCTCGCGCAAGACGACGACCTTTTCGGGCATCTTTACGTTTTCGTCGTATTCCTTCTTTTGGTAGACGCGCACGTAGTCAACGATGAGCCGCGCGTTTTCGGCGAATTTGGCGTTCTTTTCGGGGTATCCGACCCACTCGCCGCCGACGGCAAGGTTAAGAATGATGTAAAAATGCTTGTTAAAGGGCGCGGGATAGGGACGTCCGTCTCCGTTGGCGCGGGGCCTGGTGAACCATTCGTTGGTCTTGTAGTAAAGCTTTCCGTCGATGTACCAGCGGAATTCGCCAGGATCCCATTCCAAGGCGTAAACATGGAATTCCTTGGAAAAGTCGCCTTGTTCAAGAGTGTATTTTCCCTGCTGCTGAGTGTGCGGCTCTCCGTAGTGAATCGTTCCAAAAACGCGGTTTGTTTCGTCGCCAAGCACTTCCATGATGTCAATCTCGCCGCATCGGGGCCAAGGGCCGTAGTAGCCTTCGCTTGACGGCATCATCCAAAAGGCCGGCAAAAAGCCTTTTCCGCTTGGAACCTTTAGGCGCGCCTCAAAGCGGCCGTATTTAAATACATGCTTTCCGAACGTGTTGATTCTGCCGGAAGTGTATTCGTTGGTCTTTTTGTTCTTGAGCGCTTGGATTACAAGGCAGCCGTCCTTGACGTAAGTGTTTTCTGTCGAAGTTCCGTAGCTTTGCAATTCCTTGTTCACCCAGCCGGCCTCGTGCTCCTCGTATTTCCAGTTGTCCATGTTAAGCTGGTCGCCGTCAAAGTTCTCTTCCCAAACCAAGTCGGCGTCGGTGTACATGTCGCTTTGCAAACCGGGGGCCGGACTTGTCGGAGCGATCGACTCTTCTTTTTTTTGCGAGCAAGCCGTCAACAAAATGGCAGTCGCCAAAATAGCCGTGATTGCGATATTTTTTTTCATCATATATTCCACCTAACGTTTTCTAACAACCAAAAGATTGTGGACTCTCTTTCCGCTCTTGTCCACCGTGTCCAAACTTATCGTGTTTCCGTGCACGTCCCTAAAGCTGTAAACCGTTCTATTCTTTAGCATAGAGATTCCGTTCACCATTACCGTCGTAAATTCCGAATCGCTCCAACTGGCAACGCAAACTTCTATCTCCGCCGCCGGAACGTCATAGTAATAAGTCTTTACGCCGCTTCCTTGCTCAACGCTAATCGAAGAGCATTTGTACCAGCCTTGCTTTCCAACCAAGATCAACGACGTGTCGCCGTTATAGGCGCTGGGCGGAACTTTTACGCCGTTGATTGTCGCCGCTTGCTCGTACGAAGAGGCGGGCCTTCCGTTATTGCCGCCGCTTTCGTTGTTGCCGGAATCAGTTGTAGTAGCGGGAGTTGTTGTTCCGGGCGTTGTGTCCGCTCCCGAGTCCGTTGCCGTTCCAGGATTGCTTGTCGCGCCCGGATTTGTCGCCGCACCGGGATTGGTCGCCGCGCCTGTTCCCGCTCCGCCATTGCCGCTTGCCGGGCTTTCCTGCTGCGGCTTTTGCGGAAGCTTTATCACAAGGCTTTGCGTCTGCGTCAAGCGGGCGTAGGAATTGTCGGCCAAATTTTTTAGCGCGAACGAAATCGGAACCATATTGTCGATGTCCAAAGAAAGGCTAGTTCCCAACTTTATCCAACTGAAAATTCCGTCAAGGTCGCTGATAGAGTAAACTTTTTCTGAAACCGTAATCGAGCGCACAGTCGTTCCGTTTCGCGCCCACTTGGCGCTAATATCTGGATTGGCCCTGATTCCCGCCGAGCCCTTGTTCTTTCTGTCGCGGGGCCTGCACGAAATAAAGTCTTTTATAATTTCTTCGCTAGGCAAGTCAGAACAAACCACAAAATACGCCATTCGTCCATAGTCAACAGAACTAATGTAATAAGGCGTAACGCTTCTCAGCAACGCGGGCGAGGCGGTTTTTTGGTCGACCGCAAAAAAATCTATTGGCATAAGAGGCGAGTCTATGTTTGCCGAGAAAAACTTTTGCCTTATTTTTATAAGAGTATAAGTTTTTTCCGGATTCCAATTATAAGCGCTCATCGCGTAAGAAACTTTGTCTCGCGCGGCTCCCATTCCCGTTGAAAGCGCAAGGTCTTCCAAAGAAAAAATTCTCTGGAACTCGTAATCGCAATCCGCGTCCAACGCCGAAGCGTAAATTCTTGCGACTCGCTTGATTTCTTTTGTTGAAAGGTTTCCGTCATTGGGATACTCAAGAACGGCTTTTCCTAAATTCCTTCCGTCGTAATTCAAATTGCAATCAATTGGAAGCCTTGAAGCGTAAGGAATGGCGTTAAAGGCCTGCGTCGCGATAGACTCGCCGTCGACAATCGCGCCGGGATAGATTGTTTTTTCCATCGACGGAATGTAAACGCCAAAGTCAGACGTTGACGCCGTCACCGAAAGGTTTGCCGTTCCGTCTCCGCGCGGAACGATGTTTCGGCTAACGCTAAAAGGAGCGTAGTTGGCGCAAGAAAGATATTTGTTTGCGTAAGAATAGCTCTTGCTCAAAGAAACAAGCTTTTTATAGAACAAGTAAAGGTTTGTTTCGTAAGGAGCGTTCTTGTAATTTCCCAATTCGGAAAAAAGCTTTCCGGCTTCTTCGTAAGAAGGCAAGGTTCGCTCGTTGCGGTAAATGTAAGCCAAGTGGTACTTGATTTCCAAAATTTGGCTTGCCGCGTCCTTGTAGTTTCCTGCGTATGTCAAATATACAATGACTTCCTTGTAGTCTTCCTTTGTCTTGGCCTGGCCCAACAAAACCATCGCGATTTCGTAGCTTAAGATTTGAACGCGGTCGTTCGAGTCCTTGTAATTGCGCTGCCAAACCAAAGCGTTTCTGTACCAAGTTATCGCCTGCTTGTTTCCTTCGACAGTGTTAAGACGCTCGTATTCCTGGCCGTTAAGGTAGCAAAGCTCGGCGCACCTTGCGCCGATTTGCCCGATTCCGCTGTAGTAGGATTCAGCCCTTTTGTAAAAGTCGATTATCCAAACGCGTTCTTGCGCGTCTCTTCCGGGAAAGAAAGCCTCGGCGATGTTATAGTAAAACTCCGCCAAGCTTCTTCGCGAGTCGTTGTACATTCCGGCAAAGTCGTCTGGATATTTCACCACTTCATGCTCGCCGGTCGCCTCGTCATACAAAGTCCTGGGCAAAACAGAAACCGCCCTCTTGATTCTGGCCAAACCGCTGTAGGCCGAGATTATCTTTTCGCTCCTCCTGATTACGCTCACAATGTCAGGATGGCTCATAACGTTCCGCAAGCTGCTTGAACTTTCGGCGCAAGTTCTAATGGCCTGGATTTCCGATCCGCCGCGCTTGTCGGCAAATTCTTTTCTTACTTGCTGAACGCTTTCCTGCGGCCTCATCTCTTCCACCGTGGAAGGATAAACCTCGATAAAAAGCGAGATGGCCTCAGCCTCGTCCTTTTTGCTTGTTATCATTTTGCAAAGAACTTCGATGGCGCTAACCTTGTCTCCGGACATAATCAAGTTTCTAGCTCTTTTTACAGAAACACAACTTGAAAGCCCAAGGCAAATCAAAATTGACAAAACAAAAAAACGCGGATTTTTTTTCATCCAAAGCCTCTTAATAAAGCCACTCGCGCGAAAGATTCAACGCCAAGACTCTTTGCGTCGAAAAATGCATTGAATCCGACTTCAATATCTTGCCCCGCGACGGGGCTCATTCACTTTACGCCGGTCTTAACGCCGGACTTTTGCAGAATAATTTTACTCTTAATCTCGTCGTTGTACATCATCTGAACCGTAATGTCTGAAATCGGCTTGTTTTCCACCTTAAATTCCAAAACGCCTTCAAAAGGAACTCCGGCCATAATGTCAAGAACGGTTTCGTATTGATTTGATATCGCAAGCCAATATTTGGCGGCTGCCGAATTGTCTATCACAGCCATTGTCAACGCAGGAATGTCAACATTGCTTGTAAACTTAAAATGAACTTCCACAATATCGCCCGGCTGCGGCAACTTTCCGGCAAAAAACTTAGTGAATGTCGGAGGGTTTACATTTTGAAAATTGTCTCCATAAGGATTTTTTCCAATTGCAACCTCTTTCCCGTTTGTTGTGTCGGCCAAATCTATCACATATTTTTTTCCTTGTGAAAACGCTGAACCGATTAACAAAAGCGCAAAAATCGCCATTGCAAAATTTTTTTTCATACAACAACCCCTATCTTGTTTATGCTAATTGAAGAAATTATTTAGCATCACGGACAACTCCATCACAAGAGAAGACTTAAGACTCGCTCTCGCCGGAACCACCCTCTACGACTGACTCAGATTCCGCCGGTTTTGCCTCCTCTTCAACCTTAAACAAACTGATTTCGCCGCTAACACGTTCAATACTGTCGCTGTTTTCTTTTGTAACGTTGTTCACTTGCTGCATTGAGTCGTTAATTTCGTTAACGCCCACGCTGATTTCGTTCATGGCGCCATTGATTTGCTGGGTCACAGAAGCCAGCTTGTCCATTTCGGCAAGCAACTTTTTCTTGCCCTCTTCCATAATCTTGGCGCTGGCCTTTACATCGCTGGTAATCGTATTGATTTCGTTTACAGAATCAAGAACCTGCTTTCCGCCCTCAGTCTGTTCGTCCATGGCCGCCTTGATTTCGTTCTCCTGAACGCTGACGGTTTGCGTGTTGCTGAAAATAGTCTCAAATTGCGCTTGGGTCTGAGAAGCGTCCTGAACCATTGTGTCAATTTGCTCGTGCATGCGCTTCATCACATTGTTGATGTTTCTTCCCTGCTTGTTGGAATCTTCCGCAAGCTTTCTGATTTCGTCGGCAACAACCGCAAAGCCCTTTCCGGCCTCGCCTGCGTGCGCGGCCTCGATGGCGGCGTTCATAGACAAAAGGTTTGTTTGGCGGGCGATGTTTTGGATTATTGTACTAGCCTCTATCAAGCCAGCCGAATCTTCCGCTATCTTTTTTGTCATCTCAACGCTCTTGGAAACTATTTCCTTTCCAATCGCGGCGGAATCAGACAAAAGCTGGACGCTCTGGGAGTTCTTGGCCAAAATGCTGTTGACAGAATTTATGTTCGAAACCATTTGCTCAACCGCGGCGGAAGATCGGGAAACGCTTTCGTATTGTGAATTGATGTTGTTAGTCAAATTTTCAATGCTTTCGCTAATCTCGTTAAGCGTTACGTTAGCCTCTTGCACGCCGACTGTCTGATTGTTGACGTCGTTTTTGACGCTTTCGATGTTGGCGCTAATTTCCGTAACCGCTCCGGCAACATCGTCCATATTGCTAGAAAGGGTTCGTCCGATTTTTTGCATGTTTCCGGATTCAACGATTATTGACTTCATGGACTTGGCGATTTTTCCAATCGTAAGGTTAAAGTATTCGGAAAGGCGGCCAATCTCGTCCTTTGTCTTTACAGGCAAGCGGACGGTAAGATCTCCGTCGCCTTCGGAAATGTTCTTGAGGATGCTGGTGATTTCAACAATCGGCTTTGTAAAGCTGCGGGCCAACAAACTGGCCACTAAAATGGAAATTATGGTTCCCACAACCAATGCGATGATTACCGCTTCTATAATCTTTGAAGTTCCGCCGTTGATGACGGACATGGGAATTACCAAAACATAGTCCAAAGAATAGTAGTCGTTTGAAGAGGGCAAAATGCGGATTTCGCACTTTGTTCCGTCAAGCATTTTGTCGTTTGTGGTCTTGTAAGAGCCGGGCGAAAAGTTTTCAACGCTCTTGATTCCTATGTCGTTGACTTTTTGAAGGCTAAGCTCGTCGGCAAAGGGATTCAGCAAAATGTTGCAATCCTGGTCAACAAGAATGTATTTGATGTCGCCCATGCTGGTGGAATCTCCCAAAAGAATTCCAAACTGCCGCGCATCAACCTCAAAGGCGGCCACGCACACAACGTCGCCGTTTTCGTCGTAAATCGTTTTGGAAGCCGAAAAGGCTAGAGAGCCGTCGGACAATTCGTGCAAGGTGGAAAAGCGGGCCACGCCCTCATAGTCAATGGCGTCTATATACCAGGACTCTTCGTATGGATCCGTCGGTTCAAATTCTTCGGGATAAAAAAAGCATTCGCCGCTTTCTGTCAAAGTGATTGACGCGGCCAAAATCGTTTCGTTGTTGTCAACAAAATTCATTTCATAGCCAGCCAGAGTTTCTTTCATGTCAAAGCCGTTGTCTTTGGCCATCAAATAGGCGTTTCCTAGCAAAGAAAGCTCCGCGTCGGAACCCGTCAAAAAGGCCGAGATTGTCGTATCGGTCAAACGCATTATGTTGCCTAAGTTTTCGGTAAACTGAACGTCATTGACAGACTTTTCGCGAATGTAAACCATAACTCCCAACGCGACCAAAAGGGATATGGTCATAATGTTTATTCCGGCCACAATTTTTCCGGCCAGTGTCTTTTCTTTCTTTAAATGCGGCATTTTTGGCGTTTTTATTTTTTTCTCTTTCATAAAAGCTCCCCAATACAATTGTTATTATTGTTCCATTATAGCGCGCTATTTAAAAAAATGAAAGCATTATTGTAATTTTTCTAAATCTGTGTTATTCTATATAGCGTAAGACGGCGACGCTTCTTTAAAAAATCTTGCGGCCGTCGGGAGAATTTATTTATGAAGAAAATTTTTGCCTTGCTGACGGCCTCGTTTGCCTTGGCCTCTTTCGCCTTTGCGGAAGACGCGGCTACAATCGTGGACAAGTCTGTAAGCATCACGCCGCCGGAATTCACAATTTCGAACATCAGCTTTCAGTTCTTTGACAAGAATGGAAAGCTTGAGCGCGACTTGGTTGTAGACCAATTTGGCCGCAACCGCGCCGATCTTGTTGAAACCGTTTTCTCTTTCATCGCCGACGCGGATATCAAGAACACCCGCTTGCTTCAGGCCGAAAAGAAGGGAAAGCAGGACGACAAGTGGATTTTCTTGCCGTCAGTGGGAACCGCCCGCCGCGTTTCTTCAGCCGAGCGCCAAAAGTCATTTGTAGGCTCAGAATTCGCCTACGACGACATGTCATTGCGCGACGCCGCCTTGGACACACACACAATGATTAACGAAAACGTGTCAAAGAAAGTAGGCCCCGCAACTTACACTTGCTGGCAGATTGAGTCAGTTCCGATTAAAAAGGCCGACTCAGGATATTCAAAGCGCGTTCAGTTCATCGACAAAAAGACCTACTTGCCCGTTTTTGTTGAATACTACGACAAAAAAGGCGCCCTTCTCAAGACTTGCGGAATCGAAGAAATCCGCACAGGAACAGGCGTTACAGGCAAGACCTATCCTATCCGCTGGAAGGTTAGAATGGAAAACAAGCAGAACGGACGCGCCACATTGGTAACGCTCAGAAAGCAGACCATTGACAAGCAGGTTCCGGACAAGACCTTCACCCAAGGTTGGCTTGTTTCAGGAAAGTAAGAGACTCGTTCCTTTTACGACGCGGACTGTCATTGCCGCTCCGCAATAAATTGAACACAAAAAAAACGCGCGAGGTTACCCGCGCGTTTTTTTTTTGCAAAAAGCGCTTGACGAAAAAAGTAAATTTCTAGTATATTATATTTATAGGTTCAATCATTTGAACAGATAAACCAATTAAAATTGGACGGAGTTTCTATGAAAAACATTCTTAAACATTCAAAGCTGGTTATCTTTGTTTGCTTGGCGATAACCGTGGCTTTGGCCCTTCCTTTGGTCTCAGTGTCCATTGAGAACACTGTTCGCCGCTACATGCCGCCAAAAAGCGAGTCCTACACTCGCTTGATAGGAACTGAAGACCAGTTCGGCAGCATGATTTCCATCGGAATCTCGCTGGAAACCGACAACGAGACGATTTTGACCTCGGAATACATCGACGTAATCCGCCAGATAACCGACCAAATCGACGCTCTTGAGGGAATCAAGTCAATCAACTCAATCACAAAGATTGACTACGTTTACTCGCTTGACGGAGGACTTGCCGCCGGCCAATTGTTGGACGACGACTATACAGGAAGCAAGGCTGACATTCAAAAAATCAAGCAAAAGATCATCGACTGGCAGGACATGTACAACCGCGTCATCATCGACGACGACTTCCAGGCGGCCCAAATCGCGGCCACAGTAGACCCGGAATTCGGCTCAACGCAGCAAATCGAGCTTTTGCATAAAATCCAAAAAATCGCCTACGACGCCATCAAAGGCCACGACCTTGAGGTCCGCTTCTACGGCGATCCGGTTCTTAGCGACAACGCCTCTGATTACATGATCCACGACTTAATTACTTTAATACCCCTCGTAACGCTGGTAGTTCTCCTTTCGCTTTACTTCTCTTTCCACACGTTCTCAGGAACCTTGCTGCCGCTCATCTCCGTATTGATGGCGACGATTTGGTCTTGCGGAATCATGGACTTGCTCAACATTACCTTTACAATCGTGGCCAGCGTCATTCCGGTATGCTTGATCGCTTGCGGCTCGGCTTACGGAATCCATGTAATCACCCACTACGAAGCCGCCGTCAAAAAAATCGAAGGCGAAATCACAAAAGAAAAGCACTTGGACGCCATTTGCGAAGGCCTTAAAGACGTTTGGGTGGCCGTTTTGCTGGCCGCCATCACGACAATCGCCGGCTTCATTTCCCTTGTAACAAGCCCCATCGAGCCTCTCAAGAGCTTCGCGATTTTCTCAGCGGCCGGCGTGGCTTTCTCGCTGATTATTTCAATCACATTCATTCCCGCCGCGCTTTCATTGCGCCCGCTTGACCGCATTGGAAAACACCGCTTTAACCAACTTTCAGAAAAAATCAAGGCGAAAGTTTTGCGCGAGCGCGAACGTCTTGGCGGCCACAAGAACGAGGCCCGCGGCCGCACTCTTTACAACATTTACCACTTCTGCGCCGGAACAAAGCCCCGCTTGGTGATTTTCTCCGTCCTCATTTGCTTGTTCTCCTTCCTTGGCGTCAAGCAATTGGTAATCAACACGGCCTTGGTCGACTACTTCCCGGCCAACAGCAAATTCCGCGAGGACATCAAATTTGTAGACGAAACCTTTGCCGGAACCAACGACGTTTACTTTGTAATCAGCGGCCAGGAAAAGGGCGACATGACAAAGCCCGAAATCCTCAAAGCCGTAGACGACTTGCAAAACCATTTGCTTGACGACTACCCGGAACAAATCGGAAAAGCCGTTTCTTTCACCACGTTCATCAAAAGAATGAACCAAGTGATGCACGCTCCGATGCTGGCCGCTTCCGACAGCGCGGACGACTTTGCCGCGTCGGACTCAGGAAGCTACGCCGAAGACGATTGGGGCGATTCCGGCGATGACTGGGGCGACTCATCCGGCGACGAATGGGCCGACGCTGGCGACGACTGGGGAGACTCGGCCGCCGATGACAGCGCCGAAGCCGCCGCTCCGACAAAAGAATGGGTTGACCCGAACATCCAGCACGCAAAGGACTTGCAGCAGCAGGTAACAGTCCAGCAAGCCTTGGAAATGTTCTACAACGCCTACACGGCGGCCGGAGGAAAGAACGCCACCGTCCAAGGAATGGTCACAGAGCTTGAAAAGCTTTTCAACTACAACGGCATAGACTACTATGAAGTTCCTTACGACTTGGACAAATATCCCGCCGCCACCCGCGAAGGCTTGGCCAACCTCGTAAGCCAGTACTTGCTTCTTTACAGCGGCTCGCTCGACAGATTCAGCGACGACCAGCTTGCGCCAAAGACAATCCGCATGCAGGTCCAGCTCAGGTGCCACGACACGCACAAGATTAAGGAAATCATCCAAGAGGCTCAGGATTACGCCAAGACAAACTTCCCTGTTGGCTACACATTGGTTGCTACAGGAAACGGCGAGATGGAAGTTTCGATGACAGACATGGTTGTTTCAAGCCAAATAACCAGCATCTTGTTCTCAATAGTTATGGTTTTTGCAATCATCGCAATTTCATTCAAGTCGCCGGTAGCCGGCTTGCTGGGCGCGGTTCCCCTTGCCTTTACAATCATTCTCAATTTTATGACTATGGGCCTTACCGGCATTCAGCTTGACTTGGTAACAAGCATCATCGCCAGCGTGGCCATTGGCGTAGGAATCGACTACACGATCCACTTTATGGAAAGCTACAAGGCTGAGCGCGCCAAAAGCGACAATGTTGAGGAAGTCACAATGAAAACTTTTGCCGTAAGCGGCTTGGGAATTGTAACCAACGCGCTTGCGGTTGGTTTAGGATTCTTGGTATTGCTTTTCTCAAGATTCCAAATCTTGCGATACATCGGCTTGCTGGTCGCCATCGTAATGTTCTCCAGCTCGTTCTTGGCCATGACGGTAATCCCTGGCGTTCTCAACGCCTTTGATCCCAAGTTCATCAGGCCTAAGGAAGAGAAAAAGAACTAATATTGTAATGTCATTCCGCCGCTTTTAAAAAGCTGGCGGAAAAACTTAAATAAACTATTTACCTTAAGGAGGGTAGATTTATGAAAATGACAAAGTTTATCGTTGCGGCCGCTGCCGCTCTCACAGTTGGAACAATGGCTTTCGCCCTTGACGGAAGAACAGTAATGCAGAACGCCGACGACGTAAAAAAGCCGGCCTTCACCCGCGCCCAAGTAAAAATGGTTTTGATCGAAAAGAGCGGAGCCAAAGAAGAGCGCATTATTGATGAATGGGGAAAGAATGAGGGCGGACTTTCAACGGTTGTAATGCAGTTCAACACTCCCGCCAGCGTAAAGGGAACGCGCTTTAGCCAAAAGGAAAACGCTTCCGGCCCGGACACAAAGTTCATCTTCTTGCCCGATGTTGGAACCGTCCGCCCAGTGGCCGCCAGCCAAGGCTCAAGCTCATTCATGGGAAGCGACGCCACATACGACGACATGTCAACTCGCGCCGTAGACGCCGACACCCACGAATTGCTTGCCGAAAAGGAAGCCAAAAACGGATTCGCCAACTGCGCCAAAGTAAAGTCAACTCCCAAAGACCTCAAGGAAGCCCAGTACGCCTACCGCATCTCTTGGGTTGACAAAGACACTTGGGTTCCGGTTTACGTTGAAATGTACAGCAAAAAGACCGGAAAGATTTGCAAAACCTTGGAAGTGAAGTCTCTTAAGGTAATCAAGGGCTACCCCACTCCGCTCATCAACGAAATGACAAACCTTGAGACTGGCCACAAGACACAGCTTTTGATGACAGAAGACCGCCTCAAGTTTGACGAGCCGATCAACCCCGCTTACTTTAGCAAAGGCTTCTTGCAGAACGGAAAAGTTTCCAAATAGGAACTGTCAAGGCGCGTTTAGCGGCCTAACGCAATGGCGCGGCTTTTTTGCCGCGCCATTTGCAATAACGGCAAAATTTTGCTATATTCTATATATTATTAAAAGTAAAAATCTACACTACAGTTAAAGGAGATGTTTATGACTGTATGCAAAAAGATTTTCGCTGTAAGCTTGGCCTGCGCCTTGTTGGCGGCGAATGTTTACGCCCAGGACGATTGGGGAAGCGACGCCGTGGAAGAAACTTCCGAACCCACATTCTGGGACCGATTCAAGATTAGCGGCGACGCCACATTGGCTGGCCGAGCCTACTTTGACAGCGACAGCGCTTCTTCAACAGAAGTCAACGCAATTCCTCGCTTTAAGCTTGGCTTTGACTACGAAGGAAACGCCACAAAATTCAGCTCAAAGATTCGCCTTGACGAGCAGACATTGCGCTACGACAACGAGATGATTCTTGACGAATTCAGCGCTGACTTGTTCGTTGGCAACTGGGTTTTGAGCGCCGGAAAGATGAAGGTCGTTTGGGGAAAAGGCGACAAGCTTCATGTGCTTGACAACTTTAACTCAAACAACTACTACGACTTTTTGATTCCCGACTACCTTGACCGCCGCAACTCAGAGTATATGTTCCGCGCCCAGTACAACAGCCCCCTCGGCTTCCGCTTGGAAGGAATCTACGCTCCAATCATGCAGCCTGAAACCTACGCCCAAAAAGGAAGATGGGTTCCCAGCAAGGTCAACACTTTGACAAACAATGTGTTGACCATACTTGACCAGAAATACACAAGCTTGACTCCGTCTTCAGCCAAGAAAGTTTTGTCAGTGTCTGAAGACCTTTATCCTGACACCCACAAGCTTGACTACGGCCAGTTTGGAGGCTACCTCAACTTTACAGTAGGCCTTTTTGACTTTGGCGTTTCTTACTACAACGGCCGCTACAAGCAAGTTTCCGCCGATGTGACAGGCCTTGCTTGCTACCAAGCTATTCAACTTGCCCCTGCGGCATATCGAGCTGCTATGCAAGCCGCTCTTGCAGGCTATCTTGCAAATATGATGCCTAGTCTTCACTACGACAAAGTACAATCCTTTGGCCTTGACATGCAGACGGCCCTTGGCCCCTTTACAATCCGCGCCGAAGCCGTCTACAACCTTACAAAGGACATGGACGGAAACGACCCTTGGACCCACAACAACAACATCGGCTACCTCTTGGGCTTTGACGTAAGCCTTCCCATCCACAATGTCACTTTGAACGTCCAAGGAACGGGAAACATTGTTCTAAAAAAAGACAAGCTTCTTGATAATAAAATTGGCGGTCTAGTTCCAACTAAAACAGTTGACATTGACTACGACCCCACAGGCTGCTACACAAACCACAAGATTGTCGTCCAGTTGCAGGACACATTCTACTACGAAAAAATCACCGCCACAATCAAGGCCATTTACGGAATCGAACGCTCAGACTTGCTTGTCATGCCTGAAGTTTCTTTCAAAGTTCGCGACGGCTGGAAAATCGCTGCAAGCGGTTTGGTCATCCACAACTTTGGAACAAAAGAGCACAGTGAATTCTACGGCTGGCTTGACAACAGCTTCGTTCAATTGGCTGTAAACTACACATTCTAAAAAAATGGGGACGCCTAAAATCAGGCATCCCCTTTCCTGCGGGGCAGGCGACTTATGAATCAGGAAGAAGAACTTTTAAACTTATTTAAGAATGTAAACGCTTTTATCCCTATTTTTCAGGCCCTTGCTGATTCAGAGCGCCTGCTTATTTTGCTAAAGCTCTTTTACGCCGGAAGCAACGGAAAAAACGTGACAGAGTTGAGCGAAAAGACCCGCCTTTCCCGCCCCGCCGTAAGCCACCACCTAAAGGTACTTAAGGCCGCGGGAATCATCAACTCAAGAAAAGACGGCACCCAGGTTTATTATTCCCTCGACGCAAAGGATAAAATTGCAAAAATCGAAAGCCTTGTAAACCTTTTGTTGCAACATTTAAAATTAATAGACGCAAACCAAAACAAACCGCTTGACGACGCGGCCTTAGAACGCATTGTGTCCAAAGCGCGCGACATGATAAAATCCGCGTAGCTTATTGCGGCGCGAAAATTATATTCGCGCCGCAAAAAGAACGAGTCAAGGCTTTTAGCGAAGCGGGCCTTGATTGCCAGCCCGCGTAAGCGGGCAGTATAATCATTTCCTATAGCAAAATGACGCTCTGCGTCATACCGTTCTTACAGCCCAGTTCCTTCGTCAATTCCCATCATAATGTTAAGGCATTGAACGGCGGCGCCGCTGGCTCCCTTTCCAAGATTGTCAAAGCGGGAACACAAGCAAATCCTGTCGTCGTTTCCGTAAACAAAAATCTGCATATTGTTTGTTCCGCTCAAAGTGTTGGCGGGAATAAAGGCTTCGGGCAAAACGCCCTCGCCCATCAGCGGCGCCACTTTAACGAATCGGCAACCGTCATAGTGGGCGGCCAACTCGTCGCGGACTGCCGCGGCGCCCATTTTTTTGGCTAGCAGGCGTCCGTAAAGGGGAACCGTCACCGTCATTCCGCTAAAGTAATCGCAAACGTAAGGATTAAAAATCGGCTCGTAGGCAAGGCCGCAAACCGCTTTCATCTCGGGCAAATGCTTGTGCTCTTGGGTAAGGGCGTACTGTCGCGGCGAGTCCAACTCGGAGTTGCGGTTGGGGTCTTCGTATTGGGCGATGGCTTTTTTTCCGGCGCCGCTGTAGCCTGAGACCGCGTGGCAAACCAAGGGATAGTCTGGAGCGATGATACCATGCTTTACAAGCGGGTAAACCAAGCTGATAAAACCGCTCGCGTAGCAGCCCGGAACGGCGACGCGCTTTGAAGAAACGATTTTGGCGCGATGATCCGCCGACAATTCAGGAAAGCCGTAAGCCCAATCCGGATTGGTTCTGTGCGCGGTCGAGGCGTCTATGATTCTTGTGTTGGGGTTTGAACAGAGCGAAACCGCTTCTCTAGAGGCCGCGTCCGGCAGGCACAAAAAGGTTATGTCCGAAGCGTTGATGCATTCGGCGCGGGCGGCGGGGTCCTTTCGCTTGTCTTCGTCTATAAGGATAAGCTCGATGTCCTTGCGGCTCGAAAATCGCTCGTATATCTTAAGGCCGGTTGTACCTTCCTTTCCATCAATGAAAATTTTGTAAGCCATAAAAGTTCCTTTATTTAGAATGAGCCGCCCGCGCGTTTTTAGCCGGCCAGCCATTTTTTGTTTATAGTAAAAATATCAAATTAGAACGAATTGTTCAACAAAGTCCGCGATTCCGTCTTGGTCGTTTGTGAGCCTGGTCACATAAGCGGCCTCGTTTTTTATTTCTTCCAAACCGTTCGACATGGCCACGGACATGCCGCACTTAACGATCATAGTCTCGTCGTTCATGCTGTCGCCAAAAGCCATGACTTCCTTCATGCCGATTCCAAGGCGGCCGCACAAAAATTCCAGGGCCTCGCCCTTTCCGCAATTCAATGGAAGAATTTCCAAAAAGTAAGGCTTGCTGATCAAGGCAACGGCGCGGCCCTCAAAGCGTTCGGCCAGCTCTTTTTGCAAGCCGACCAAAATTTTAGGGTCGCCGGGAATCATCATCTTGGCAAAGCCCTTGGCCAAAAATTTTTCAAAGTCTGGAACGATTTCCGAAGGAACGCCGGTAAGCTTGGAATCCATCCTTGTGTACTCGTTGTCAACGTTGGCGTAAACCATGGAGCTGCTGTAAACCTGGCACGGAAGGCCAACCCTGTCCGCCGCCTTCATCGCTTCTACCAAAACGTCTCCGCTAACCGCAGCAGAATATATTTCTTGGCGCTCGTGCAAGTCTACCACAACCGAACCGTTTGACGCCACCGCGTAACGGCCTTGCTCGGTTCCCGCCAAATCCAGGCGGCGGACAAAGGGCAAAATCGCGCTGGGCGACCTGCCCGAGCAAATCGCTATGTAAATTTTTTGGGCGGCGGCTTTTTTTATTACGTCGACCGTTCTGTCAGAAATCAAAAGCTTGTTATTTAAAAGGCTGTCGTCCAAATCCAGCGCGATCAATTTTGGAGCGATTTTTCCCGCCGGGATTTTTTGTGACTTTACTTTTTCATTGTTAATATCATTTTCTTTCATAGGACTATTCCGCCGGCCTTTTTTGACGGCCAGTGTCGCGAATCACGCCGGGAATGTATTCCGGGTCCTTTGTTCGGACTATCGTTCCAGCCTGCAAATCGTATTTTGTATAAAGAACGCAGTCGTGGCCGTCGCATGCCCAAAAAAGCTCAAGGCCGGTTTCCGGGTCGATAAAAAACCATGAGTCTTTTTCGCTTACAAGGGCCGTAACGTCTGGGCTTACAAACTCAATTTCTTGGCCGGCTTTGACCATGTTCATCGGCTGGTACTGGTAGGCCTTCCATCCGTCGCGGGCGGCGACAGCGGGCGGCGCTTTTTCGGGATGCTTTTTATAGTCGTCCAAGCGCGCCTGTCGGGCCGCTGGATGCATTGAGTCTAATTCTATTTGACGCAATTTAATTGTGTCATTGCCTTTTTTCAAAAGCGCGCTGATTTCATCTTGGGACAAACGCTCGCCGATTGTAGCCGCCAAGTCGTAGGGGCTGTCGCTGGCTCCGCTGGTTGTCTCGTTTGCGTCGGCCGAGTTGTAGTAAAAGCCGGTGGTGGATTCGCGGTGGGCAACGTTCTCCAATTCCGCCACAAATGGCGCGGCTTGCTCTTGGCTGATTTTTCCTTCAAGCGCGTCCAAGGCCTTTCGGTAGGCTCGCGTTACGAGAGCGACATAATAGAGGCTTTTCATGCGGCCTTCGATTTTTAGGGAATCGACGCCGGCGGCCTTAAGGTCTGCCAGATGTTCTATCATCCGCAAGTCCTTGCTGGAAAGAATCGCTGTGTAATTTTCGCCCTCAAATACCGGAAGGTATTCTCCGGGCCGGCTGGCTTCTTCCAAAACAAGGCCGCCGCTTTGGGCGATTCGCTTGGCGTCGGCTTCCGACAAGGCGGCGTTTGTGTTAACGTTAAAGTTCCACCGGCATGCGTGGGAACAGAGGCCGCCCTGCGCGCTACGGTTGGTCAAATAGGCGCTCATAAGGCAGCGGCCGGCGTAGGCAATGCACATCGCTCCGTGGACAAAGACCTCCAGCTCCATGTCGGGAACGGCGTCCTTGATTTGTCGGATTTCGGCCAAGCCAGCCTCGCGGCCAAGAACAACGCGGCTAAAGCCCATCGACTTGTAGATTTTTACGGCCTCGCGGTTTACGCAAGACGCCTGGGTGCTAAGGTGCAGCGCCGCGTTGGGAAAATGCTTTTGCAGTATCGGAACGATTCCCAAATCCTGAACGATAAAGGCGTCTATCGGATATTGTTTGAAGTAATCCACGCTGTCCAAAAGGGCGTCGATGTCCTTGTTGTGGAATATTATGTTCAAGGCGCAATGCAGTTTTTTTTGCGGGAACTGTTCTTTTAGCGCCCGGACGCGCGCGATGTCGTCTTCATAAAAGTTGTCGGCCTTGGCGCGCAGCGAAAATTTTTTTAGGCCAATGTAAGCCGCGTCGGCTCCATACGCGTAGGCGTAGTATAATTTTTGCGAATTGCCCGCCGGGCTAAGCAGCTCCATTTTACGCCTCTACCGTTATGCTGTTTTCCAATACGGGGGAACGGGTCAAAGTTTGCTCGTCGGCGGCCTCGCGCTTAAACGTAATCAACTTGCCGACTTTTTCGATGGCCAAGTGGGATTCCGCCAAAAATTCGTCGGCCATTTGGAACATGAACATCATGTCGGGCCAAACGTCAAGCTGGCAAACGCTTCCAGCCCTTGTCATCAATTTTTGGAAGGTTTTGGCGTCCTCCAACAAGACTTCCTTTTCTCCCATTTGAATGAATATCGGCGGAAGCTTTTGCAGAGTCTCTTCCGAAATAAAAATCGGAGAAACCATCGGATTTTCCAAGTTTCCTGAATAAGTGTAAATGTCGCCGCTTTTTCGCAAAGCCTCGCCGCTGATAATCTCATCGCGGCTTTTTTTGTTTTTAATTATAGAAGAATTTGGCGAAAGGCTAAGCCAAGGCGAAAACAAAATCACTTGCTTTATGCAGGAACGGTATCGCTCCCTTAATGACAAAATCAAGGACATGGCTTGGCTGGCTCCGGATCCGTCGGCGGCGATAATGACTTCCGGCGATTCCTGCGTCTTTCCGTCCACAGAATCCAACGAGCAAGCGACTTGTTCTTCCGTAAAGACGTTCCTAAAGACCGCCTGCAAATCTTCCACAGCCGCAGGAAAAGCGTAGGCCGGCGCCAGCCTAAAATCTGGCACGACAATCCTGCAGCTAGTCGCCGCCGCCAAAGAGGCGCAAAAGCCCCTCCACGCTTGCCTGGATCCGCCAACAAAGGAACCGCCGTGAATGTAAATCATAATTCTGTGCAAAGAATAGATTTCTGGAGCCAAAACGTCGCACTGGATGTTGGCGTATTCCTGTTCCGAACATTCTACATGATTTGGCAAAATAGCCTTAATAAACTTTTTGTCAACGTTCTTCCTAAAATCCTCAACCTGCTGCTTTGAGGAATAAACGAGTGTTTTTAATTTTTTGATCGCAGACTTTCTGTCATCAGCCTTATTCATAATTATCCCATTCTATCATATTTTGCGCGCTTGACGCAAGTTTCTTTCCCCCTATATAATTCGCATAGTTTTTTAGGAGGAAGTTATGAAAAAACTAACAATTGCAAGCGCGGTCCTTGTCCTGGGGATTGTTTCGTCAGGATTCTGCGCTAAAATCACAGAGCCGGAAACTGCGCCCGCCATGTCATTTGAAGGAGCGGAAAAAAGCGCTGTCATTGACGCCGCTGCCTTAAAAGGAAAGTTCAGCGACAACGTCCGCTTTATCTGCGGCTTGGACGAAGAGAACTCCTTTGAAGTCCATTACTTTAACGCCAAGAAAAATGAATGGACTGATTTTGGCGGAGCAAGCGTCAAAGGTTTTGCCGACACCTCTTTTGTAAAAAGCCGCGGCAGCATCGGCGTTCATCGCTGGATTGCGGTCACGCCCAAAAATGCCGGCGCTTACAAATACACAATTAACGCCTTTCACAACGACCTTTACATTTATGTGTTCCCGGCAAAATCTTCGGTTGACGCGGCGACAAAGGCAAAGGCCGCTATCATTGATCCGTCAAACCTTGCCGGAAAATTCAACGACAATGTCGCCATAGTGAACAACACAAAAACTTTCAGCGAATCGTTCACTGTTTACGGCTTTGAGGACAAGGACGGAGAATGGTCAAAAATCGGCAGCGTAACGTTCGAGTCGCTTAAAGACGACAAAGTCATAAACACGCCTTATGAAAAAGTTTCCATCTTTAAGTATTTTGCGATTGTTCCCGCAAGCGGAAAAACTTACACCTATACGACAGCGGCGGCCAACCACGACTTGGTCATAAACGCGCGAGAATAAAACGCAAGTTTTGCCGCAACCTTAACGCAACGTTTTTTGCCCGCCTTTTTGGCGGGCTTTTTTTATGTCCAGCTGCAACAAAAAAAACTAACAACCATTCGTTCTGCTTTTCATTTACGAACGTTTGTTAGTTTTGAGCTCGTCTTAAATTGCCACAAATTTCTCTGTCATTGTGGAAAACTTGTGAATTATGTGAAAAGTGACGCTACTGAAAAAAGCAGACGGCCTTTGTTTCACGTGAAACAAGAAACGTCATTTTCTTAGACATTGAAAAAAGAAAGAAATGCGGTGAGAAAGCAAAGTGTTTCACGTGAAACATAAAATCCCCTTCCCCACTAAAAAACAGCGCATTTCCACCATTGTGGAAAACTTGTGTAAAGTGTGGAAGCTTTGTTGACTCTAGATTTCTTACTGTGTTTCACGTGAAACACAAGGGCATAAAAAAACCAGGGAGCAAGTCCCTGGTATGCCTGATGTGTTTTATTCTGGCAGACGAATCTGCTTCCCCTCAGTTGTTAGTATATTACAAAAAAAATTTTTTGTCAGCAAATTTTTGATAAAAATAACAAAAATTTCATAAATAATTTTTTTCTGTCTTTAACCGTTTTATTTACTTATAATATAAAGAATTAGTATATAATTCTTTATATTATAATAAGTTATTTATTGGGCTATCCCTACTTCTTTTGCTCGGTTTCCTCGTCCTGCGGAATCTTGTCCACGCCGACCAAAAAGTCCGGGTCGGAAATCTTGACAACCTTAACGCCGGTCGAGCCGGCTCCTTGCTGGTTGATCGTATTGACGCTGACGCGCAAGGTTTTTCCTTGGCTGGTCATGCAGACAATTTCCTCGCTGTCCTTGACAGAAAGCAAGCCGATGATTTCGCCGCGCTCGCCGGTGTTGCCAAAAATCTTTTGTCCGCCGGTACCGCGTCCGTGAGGCTTAAAGTCCTCAAAGGCGACTCTCTTTCCGTAGCCCTTCTCGGTCAAAAGCAAAATGCTTTCGCCTTCGGTATAGGTAATGGCTCCGCTAACTTCGTCGCCTTCGCTAAGCTTCATGCCCTTAATGCCGCAGCTGGCGCGGCCCATCTCGCGGACGTCGGCTTCGCTAAAGCGCAAGGCCTTTCCGTTGCGGGAAATCAAGAAGATGTCCGACGAGCCGGCTGTCGGAATGGCGCTTACCAATTTGTCGCCTTCCTTAAGTTTAAGGCCGATGATGCCCTTTACGCGGGCGTTGGCAAATTCGCTGGTCTGGACTTTCTTCACCACGCCGCTGGCCGTCGTCATGAACAAGTAAGTGTCGTCGGAGAATTCCTTAAGCGGAACGACCGTCGTGATTTCTTCGTCGGCGCCAATCGCTATCAAGCTCTTGATGTGGGTTCCGCGGCTGTTCTTTGACATTTCGGGAATTTCGTGAACCTTGATCCAATAGGCGCGGCCCAAGTTTGAAACGAACAAGATGTAGTCATGGGTGCTTCCGATGAACAAGTGGTTCACGTAGTCGTCCTCGATGAGCGCCGTGCTGTTGCTTCCGGTTCCTCCCCTGCCCTGCTTTTTGTAGCTGGTGACGGAAGCGCGCTTTACGTAGCCAAGCTTTGAAATCATAACGACCATGTCTTCTTCTTTTATCAAGTCTTCGACGTTGATTTGGTCAACCTCGTCGCTTACGATTTCCGTCTTGCGGTCGTCGCCGTATTTTTCGGCCAGCTTGTTAGTTTCGTCTTTTATGAGGGAAAGTATTTTTTCATGGTGGGCGAGCAAATCTTCCAAATGGTCAATAAGGGCCTGCAGTTCCCTAATCTCTTTTTGCAAGTCTTCTATTTGAAGATGCGTAAGGCGCTTAAGCTGCATGTCCACGATGGCCTGCGCCTGCTCGTCGTCAAAGTCAAAGCGCTTTTCAAGGGCAAGCTTGGCGGCTTCCGTGTCGCGGCTTTCCTTGATGATTTTAATCACTTCGTCAATGTTGTTGATGGCCGTGATGAGCGCCTGCAAGATGTGCATTCTGTGCTTGGCCACTTTTAGGTCGTAAATCGTGCGGCGGGTGATGACCTCGTCGCGGTGGTTTACAAAGTGCTGGATCAGCTGCTTTAGCGTCAACACTTCCGGCTTTAGATAAGTCTTGGGAAGCGTGAGCATGCCCGGCTCTTCGTAGCGGTTTCCGCCGTTTTCCAAAACTTGCGGAACAAGAGCCAAGTTGATTACTCCAAAGTTTGACTGCAAGTCGGTCTTGGCAAAAAGCTGGTTCAAGACCAGTTTTGTCACGGCGCCGCGTTTTAGGTCAACCACAAGGCGCATTCCGGAGCGGTCGGAAGACTCGTCGTTGGCGCCGGAAATTCCTTCTATCTGCTTGTCGCGGACAAGCTCCTTTATTCGGCGGATTATGTTGGTCGTGTTTATTCCGTAGGGAACTTCTGTAAAGACAATCGACTCGCGGCCGTGCTTGTCGGTCTCGACCATAAATTTTGAGCGGATCGTGATTTTGCCGCGGCCTGTCTTGTAGGCTTTTTTGATTCCGTCGCGGCCGTAGATTACGCCGCCGGTAGGAAAGTCGGGTCCCTTTATGTAGCGGCAAAGCTCGTCGATGGAAATTTCCGGGTTGTCGATGTAGGCCGCGATGGCCGCCGCCACTTCCCTTAAGTTGTGGCTGGGCATGTTGGTGGCCATTCCAACCGCGATGCCGGTCGTTCCGTTGCAAAGAAGGAATGGAAAGGATGCCGGAAGAACCGAAGGCTCAACTGTAGTGTCGTCAAAGTTGGGCAGCATGTCAACCGTGTTCTTGCTGATGTCGGCCACCATCTCTTCGGTGATCTTTGACATCTTGGCCTCGGTATAACGGTAGGCGGCGGCCGGGTCTCCGGCAATAGTACCAAAGTTTCCTTGCGGAGTTACGGTCGTGTAACGCTGCGCGAAGTCTTGTCCAAGGCGCACCAAGGCGTCGTAAACCGACATGTCTCCGTGCGGGTGGTAGTGGCCCAAAACTTCGCCGACGATTTGCGCGCATTTTTTTGTCTTTCCGCCAGAAGTAAGGTTAAGCTTGTCCATCGCGTACATGATTCTGCGGTGAACGGGCTTAAGGCCGTCGCGAACGTCAGGCAAGGCTCGTTGGACGATTACCGACATCGAATAGTCGATGTAAGCTTTTTTAACTTCGTCCTCAATCGGAATTTGTATTACCGTTCCGCCCTCAGGCGTTTTGATTTCTTCCATATCTCTTTCCTAATCTTTTATATATCCAAATTGGCGTAGCTGGAATTGCTTTCGATGAATTCGCGGCGGGGCTCGACTTCCTCTCCCATGCAAACGCTGAAGATTTTATCGGCGGCTTCCGCGTCGGGAATCGTGACCACGCGCATCTTTCGGCGGGCGGGATCCATCGTCGTTTCCCAAAGCTGCTTTCCGTCCATTTCGCCAAGACCCTTGTAGCGCTGGACGTCCGCCTTTTCGCGCTGGTCGCCCAAGGCCGCCAAAGCGTCGTCGCGCTCCTGGTCGGAGTAGCAGTAAACGGGCTCCTTCTTTCCAAGCTGCACCTTAAAGAGCGGCGGCATGGCAAGGTAGACGTAGCCTTTTTCTATAAGCTGCGGCATATAGCGGAAGAAGAAAGTCAAAAGCAGAGTGCGGATGTGGCTTCCGTCAACATCGGCATCGGCCATGATGATGATTTTATGGTAGCGCAGCTTTTCAATGTTAAAGTCTTTTCCAAAGCCGGCGCCAAGGCTTGCGATTACAGGCTCCAGCTTGTCGTTGTTCATAACTTTTTCAGGGCGGACTTTCTCAACGTTGAGCATCTTTCCCCAAAGCGGCAAAATGGCTTGGATTTTTGGGTCGCGTCCTTTCTTTGCGGAGCCGCCCGCCGAGTCTCCCTCGACTATGTAGACTTCGCACATTTCGGGGTCTTTGAGCGAGCAGTCGGAAAGCTTTTCGGGCAAGCCAAAGCCGTCCGACAAAGACTTTTTGCGGCTGGCATCCTTGGCCTTTTTGGCCGCGATGCGGGCGGTGGCTTCCGCCAAGGCCTTGTCCAAAAGCGCTTCCAAAACGCTGGGGTTTTGCTCAAAAAAGAGAGTTAGTTTTTCTTTTACAAGAGCGTCAACAATCGTTCGAACTTCGGTGTTGCCAAGCTTTTCCTTGGTCTGGCCTTCAAACTCAGGTTCAGGCACTTTCATTGAAACAACAAGAACGATTCCCGAAAGTATGTCCTCTATGCGGAGCTTTTCGTCCTTGTCGGCTTTTTCAAGGCGCTTTTTGAACTTGTCGTTTGAGTCAAGGAATTTGTTCAAGACAAAGTTTATGGCGTTCTTAAAGCCGTCAAGGTGGGTTCCGCCCTCGCGGGTGTTGATGTCGTTTACGTAAGTGTTTATGCTTGAAGAGTAGCCTGAGTTGTACTGGAAGGCGCATTCGGTTATGACGTTGTCGCGCTCGCCGGTAATGTAAATCGGATTTTCGGGAAGGTAGAACTTAGAAGTAGTCTTTTGGTTCATTTCCTTGACGTACTGGGTGATGCCGCCCTCAAACTTGTAGACGGCTTCCTTTGGCTCTTCCAAGCGCTCGTCGCGGAAAATGATCGTTATGCCGTTGTTCAAAAAGGCAAGCTCTCTAAGGCGCTTGGCCAAAACGTCAAAGTTGTATGTCGTGGTTTCCTGGAAAATAGTCTTGTCGGCCTTCCAGCGGATTGTCGTTCCGTGTCGGTCGCTGGGTCCCAATTCTTCAACCTTTGTAGTGGGCTTTCCTATGCTGTACTTTTGCTGGTACTTTTTTCCGTCGCGCTCTACAACCGCTTCCATCCAAGTGGAAAGCGCGTTGACGCAAGAAACGCCTACGCCGTGCAAGCCGCCTGAAACCTTGTAGTTGTCCTTGTTGAATTTTCCGCCGGCGTGAAGCTTGGTCAAAACCAATTCCAAGGCGCTGATATGTTCCGTCGGGTGTATGTCAACAGGAATTCCGCGTCCGTTGTCCTCTACGCGGCAAATGTCGTCTTTCTCCAGCGCGACCGTGATTGTGTCGCAAAAACCGGCCATCGCTTCGTCGATGGAGTTGTCAACGACTTCGTAAACCAAGTGGTGAAGGCCGTTTGGTCCGGTAGAACCAATGTACATGCCTGGGCGCTTTCGGACAGCCTCCAATCCTTTAAGGACTTGAATGTTGCCGGCTGAATAATTTTCGCTCATTTTTTATTCCCTATAAAACTAATTTAAAATAGAAAAAAGACAATCATTTTATTATACTAGTATTGAAAAAAAAAGTAAAGTAAGTTTATAATGGACTGAATAGGGTGAAACATGAGCGACAACAATTATAAAGAAATATGGGTGGAAGCCTTAAACCAGCTTAGAAACCAATACAAGGAAAACGGCCGGGAAAACGAGTTCAACCTTTGGTTCAACCTTGAATACGTAAGCGACCAAGGGAACGAAATCACCGCCGCCGTTGCCAGTGATTTTATGCTTTCCCAAATGATAGAAAGGGGAAACATCAAAACAATTAAAAGCAAAATCAAAGAAATTAGCGGAATAGACATAGAAATTAAATTTTCAGTAAAAAACACAAGCGTTTTAAGCGAAGACAACAAAAAGGAAGAGGAAAAGTCCTCTAAAAAGTCTGAAAAACCCTCTTCCTCTGAAAAAAACTCGGAAGAGGAAATAAAAAAACATCCTGATCTTAGCGAAAACTTTACGTTTGAAACCTTTGTCCCTGGCGACAACAACATGTACGCCTATCAAGCTTCGATGGCCGCCGCAAAAAATCCTGGAAAAAAATACAATCCTATCCTTTTGTATGGCGGAAGCGGTTTGGGAAAAACCCACCTTATGCAATCAATAGGAAATTATATTTACAACGCCAAAAAGGGAAAAATAAAAATATCATACATAAATACAGAATCCCTTATGAATGAATTTACCGATTCACTCCAAAAACAGTCTCCTCAAAAATTTAAAAACAAATTTAGAAACGTTGACGTTTTTTTGCTGGACGACATTTATTTTTTGGAAGGAAAAGAAGGAATTCAAGACGAAGTTTTCTACATTTTTGAAGCCCTATACCAAAAACAAGGGCAAATGGTATTCACTTGCGACCGTCCTATAAACGAGCTTAAGGGAATAAAGGAACGCCTTAGAACAAGGTTCAGCAACGGCGTTTGCATAGACATGCAGCCTCCAAATTATGAAACAAGAAAAGCCATTCTCTTAAAAAAGCTTTCATTAATGGACAGAACTTTAAACGACGAAATAATCGACTTTATTGCCGCCAACATAGAGAGCGATGTCAGAGACCTTGAGGGAGCCCTTAAAAAAGTTGTCGGATATTCAGACTTTATGAACAAAGAATTGACTCTGGATGTAGTCAAACAACTTTTGCAGGAAAGCATAAGTTCAAACCTTGGAGGAAATGTTTCCATCGACACAATCCAAAAGATAGTTGCCGATTATTACGGGATTTCCGTTCAAGAAATAAAGAGCAAAAAGCAAAGCAAAAAAATAGCCTTTCCAAGACATGTGGCTATTTACATTGCCAGAAAATTGACGGAAATGTCATTTACTGAAATAGGAAGCGAATTTGGAGGAAAGGACCATTCCACCATTATGAGCAGTTGCAAAAAAATTGAAGACCAAATAAAGATTGACGCGACATTGGACAACGCGATTAAGAACATGATAAAAGACATAAAAAATAAAAAGTAGAGGAATTTTTAAGATTCTTTAAATTATATTAAATTTATAAATTTTAATAATGATAATAATAAGGAGTGTGGAAAAGTTAAAAGAAGCTTTAATTCTTTACAAGAAAATAAAATGGAATTGTTAAAAAAATTAAAATATTTTCCACAAAAAATACACTTTTCCACAATTTTAAAAGTTTTCCACAATTTTTAAGCAAAGAAAAAACAAAAAATCCATAAAAAAATAAATTTGCAAGACCCTATGCAAAAACAAAGTATTGCGCTATAATAGAAGTCTAAAAGTTTAAGGGAGGATCCTAAAAATGAAGTTTCAATTTGACCGCGACGCGATGATTAAAGAAGTGGCTATCGCTCAGGAAATTATCGCTAACAAAAGCCCTATTTCAGTTCTTTCTAATGTTCTTTTAATTGCCGAAAATAACACGCTTACAATAAAAGCCTCTGACTCAATGGTGGATTACATCACAAAAATTCCTGTAGAAATTCAGGAAGAAGGATCCACAACGATTTACTGCGACAAGTTTATGAAAATCATTTCTAAAGCGCCACAGGGACAAATTGAGTTTGAAAAGAATGACATCACTGTTACGATTCGTCCGTTAAAGGGACGCTTTACCTTAAAGAGCATTGCCAGCGACAAGTTCCCCGAAATCAATTCTTTGCAAAACGGCTCTTACTTTGAGCTTCCTGCCAAAGAGCTTAAGGAAATGATTAGGCAAACTTCATTCGCAGTCAGCGAAGACGAAAACCGCCACTTTATGACTGGCGTCCATTTTGAAAAGCAAGACGACAATTTAATTATGGTCGCCACGGACGGCCGCCGACTTTCATACGCGGAAAAAAATCTTGCCCAGGGAATTCCTGATTTTCCGTCAGCCATCGTTCACACAAAAATTTTGGACTGCGTATTGAAGCACGCCAGCGACGAAGGAAATATTTCTGTAGCCGTCATCGACAAAAAGATTTTCTTTAAGTTCGGCAACTACGAATTCTCTTCACTATTGTTGGAGGGGGAATTCCCCAACTACCGCCGCGTCATTCCTCAAGATTTGGACAAATCGTTCCAAGTTCAAAAAGAGGATTTGCTTGACGCCCTTGACCGCATCGGCATTTACGTTGACAAAAATTCTTTGCGAACAATTTTCAAGTTGACTCCCGGAAAGCTTACAATCTTCTCTCCTGAATTGGATTTGGGAAGCGCCGACGAAGAAATTCCTTGCGAGTATAACGGCGAGGAAGTAATGTTGGCCTTTAACTTCCGCTTCTTGGAAGAGCCGCTTAAATTGACAAACGCCGAGCGCATAGCCTTTGAATTTAAGGACGCCAACAAAGCCGCTATTATGAGAACGGAGCCTAAGTCTGATTACTTCCACGTTATCATGACGATGAACTTGAACTAAAAGCCGCCGCTGCAATTTAATGGCCTTTTTGTCGCTGTCATTTTATAATTTCCGCAATTTGCAAAACGACAAGATCGATTTTGACGCAAAGGAAGTTTATTTTGTAGGACAAAACGGCCAGGGCAAAAGCAACATTCTAGAATCCCTTTACTATTGCGCCTACGGAAATTCATTCCGCACCCACAGCGACACAGAAATCGTAAGGCGCGGCGAAAAAGATTTTTCCATACGAGCCTTGTATCAAGAAAGCGGCGGCGGCACCCGAAGCGTAAACGTCATTTACAAAGACGGCAAAAAAACAATCGAAAAAAACGGCAAGAAAATCAAGGACAGAAAAGAATTGATAAACACGATGCCGTGCATTCTTTTTTGCCATGACGACTTGCGCTTTGTGGAAGGGGATCCAAGCGACCGCCGCTTTTTTTTGGACCAAAGCCTATCGATGTACGACGTTCTTTACATTGATCTTTTGCGCCGCTATCGAACAGCCCTTAAAAACCGAAACGTCTTGATAAAAGAAAACAAGCGCGAAATGCTGGACATCTACGACATTCAGCTTGTAGAAAATGGCTTGGAAATACAAAAGAAGCGCAAGACAGCCGTATTTAAATTCAACGAAATATTCACCCGCCTTTACGAGCAGGTTACGGGAATCGAAGGCCTTACGATAAGCTATGAGCCTAGCTGGAAGGAAGTTAAGGACGGAGTGATGAGCCGCGTTCCAAGCCGAGACGAAGTTTTGGAAATTCTAAAAAGCAAAAGGGAAAGCGACTTTATTATGGGCACGACTTTAAGCGGCCCCCACCGCGACCGGCTGCGATACTTTTGCGGCGGAAAGCCTTTTGTTCCGATTGCGTCGATGGGCCAGCGCAGATTGATAGCTCTTTTGCTGCGCGTTAGCCAAGCGGTTTATTACAGCCAAACTATAAACGAAAAGCCGGTCTTGCTGATGGACGACGTCATGCTGGAATTGGATCCTGACAAAAGGCAAAAGCTCACAAGCCTCTTGCCGGAATACGAGCAATTGTTTTGCACCTTCTTGCCCGGCGAGCCGTACGAAAGGTACATGAAGTCAACGACAAGCGTTTACTTTATCGAGAATGGGGGTTGGAAAAAATGAGCGATGAATTCATAAGCGGCGCCCAAATGATTGCAAAGGTTTTTAAAAGCATTTCCGCAAGCGACATCGAACAAAACTCAAAAATACATAAAGCGTGGGAAGAGACGGTTTCAAAAATTTCAGGCAACGGAGAAAAACTTGCCGCCCACTCTTCCATCGTTGATTTAAAGAATGGAATTCTCTTGGTTGAATGCGACCATCCTGGTTGGAGCCAAATGCTGCAGCTTCATAAAAAATTCATTCTTACAGGATTGAACCGTTTGAGCGGCGGCGTCAAAATTGACTCGCTGGCCTTTAGGGTAAAGGGAAGCGGAGTGAGTTTGGCAAATCCGGAAGAAATCGCAAAACGGGCCGTGGAAAAATACGCGAAGAAAATTGAGGAAGAGCAGCAAAGGTTGGAAGAAATGGGCTATGTGAACAAGCCAGCCGCCGCGGGCGGGGAAGGCGTTCAAGGCCAGGAAGGCGGAGCCGGCCAATTGCCGCCCGAACTGAACGCGATTTTTGAAAGAATAAAAAAGGGCGCCGCCAAAAAGGAGGAGACAAAATGAATTTAGCGCGAAGAAATGTGGTTGTAAAGATTGCGGTCTTTGTATTGTTCGCCATTTTTTACGCGGGCTATCGCTATAATTATTTTTATGCAGAGTCAATTGACGGCGCCTTTTTTAGGACCGTGATTTTTAAGGCGTTAAGCAGCGCGTGCTTTGTCTTTTTTGCTGTGTGGAATTTTTTCACGAACAAGGAAAAGACCGCGGGATACAAGCGCTACTCGATAAAAATTCTTTTTGCTCTTTTCTTTTCGCTTGCGGCCGACGTTTTTATAAAATACAATATCGTCGCTGGAATCTTGGGCTTTTTGCTCGCTCAAATTTGTTTTTTCCTTGCGTTCACCGAATTTAAAAAGCCCACGCTTAAATACATGCTTTTGGTTTTGGCCGTCGTTTGCGCCATTTTAGTTTTTGATTGGTTTTGCCCTTTGATTGCTCTGGAAAAACTTTTTGTTCCGCCTGCGGTGTATTCCGTTTTTGTTGTGGGAAGCGCGTTAAAGTCGGTGGACGCTGTTTCGTTTAAAAACAAGATGGCTTATCTTGTCGTCGTTGCCGGCGTTTTGTTTTTGATTTCAGACTTTTCTTTGCAGTTTTCTGTCCACGAAGTGTGCAAGCTTTCTTGGGCGGGCGACCAAATCATGAACAACTTTAGCAACGTCACGTATTACGCGGCTCAGTTTTTGTTTGCCCATAGTCTGGGCAAAGATTTTTTTGAGGTTGACAATATCTAGTATTTTTCCCATAATAGAAAAGATATGTTGCCAATAGTTATTGCGGTTATTTCGTGTCTCGCCCTTATCGCCGTTTTGAGCATTGTGGGCGGAAGAAGGTCTGGAGGCGGCGAAGGCAAAAGCCGAAAGGTCAGGGGCGCTTCACAAAAAAACCGCGTCCAAATAATCCGGGAGTCAACAAAAAAGCTTTCTCACGATCCATACAACACGCAAGCCCTTTTGCCGTTGGCGGACTTGTATTTTAGCGAAAATCTTTGGGACAAGGCTATAACTCTTTACAACACTTTGGTCGACTTGGCCGCCACTCACCCAGACGTTGACCCGGCCTTGGTTTGCTTGCGCCACGGAATCTGTTGCTACAAGCTTAAGAGAATTCCCGAAGCGCTAAAAAGTTTGGTGACCGTCTATAAATTGCAGTCCGACAGTTTTGACGTAAACTATTACTTGGGCTTGGCATGCTACGAAAACAAAGATTACGAAAAAGCGATTCCTTGCTTTAAAAAAGCCTACACGATAAACCCCGAAGCGACGGGCATAACCATGCCGCTTGGAATGGCGATGTACAAGGCAAAAAAATACCGCGACTGCCTTCCTGTTTTGAGAAAGGCTTTGAACGAAGATCCGCAAAACAAAGAGGCTTTGTTCTCTATGGCCGACGCGATGCAGGAGTGCGGAGCGGGCGACAAGGCGCTAAAGGTTTTTGTCCACCTTAGGCCGGATCCTGTTTACGGACCCAAATCATGCTTGTCGGCCGGCGTAATCCACGCGCGAATGGGACAAAACGAAGCCGCCGTTCAAGACTATGAAATCGGCCTAAAGCTTAAGGACATTCCGACAGAGACTTTCCTGGAATTGAACTACCGCTTGGCGCAGTGCTATTTTTCTACCAATAAAATCGCGCAAGGTTTGACCTGTCTGACTACAATCAACAACACTGTGCCGAATTACAAGGATGTTTCTTCGCTAATCAGCCGCTACAAGGAATTGAACCAAAACACAAACTTGCAGCTTTACCTTACAAGCGGAACCAGCGACTTTGTCGTTTTGTGCCGAAACCTTGTCACAAAATTCTACGCTCACTCATACGTAAAAATTTCTGACGTTGAAGTTTTGCAGGAAACCGTGGACATTCTTTGCGAAGTAGAAACGCCAAAATGGGAAGACGTTGAGTTGTTCCGCTTTTACAGGACGACCGGCGTTGTTGGAGAATTGTTTGTGCGCGACTTCCACGCAAAGCTTAAGGACAAAAAAGTCGACCGCGGCTTTTGCGTCACGCCCGGCGCCTTTAGCGAAGAGGCGCACAAGTATGTCGAGGGCCGTCCGATTGACTTGATTGAAAAGTCTCAGTTGATGGCTCTTCTCAAAAAGATTTCTTTGAAATAACCACTAAATTTCTTTCTCGGTCGTCTCCGCTGTTGGTGTCCGTTAGGAACGGAACTGTCAGCGGAATTGTTTTATAGTCTTGTTCGGTGTAGCCAAGCGAGCCCATTTCTTTCAAGATTTTTTCGCGGCGGGCTTTGTAGGCGGCCAAAAATCCGCCGGGCTTTATCACTGCCAAAAGGCTTTTTAGCATTTTATTGTCCAGCGGCCTAAAGGCTCTGAAAGTAGCGATGTCGAACGAGGCGGCGGGCGTTTTTTCCAATTCCAAATTTTTTACGACGACATTCTTTAGGCCAAGGATTGCCGCGGCGTTTTCCAAAAAGGCGCAGCGCTTGCTCATCCGTTCAACTAAGACAAAATTGTATTGGGGCAGGGCGGCCGCCAAAGGGATTCCCGGAAGCCCGCCGCCACTACCGATGTCGGCTATCGTAGCGTCCCGGTCGTTGGCCAGCGTTTTGATATGGTCCGCCGCCGAAAGGCTGTCCAAAATGTGGCGGACGATGATTTCGTCGCGGTCGTTTGTGTTTACAAGATTGTAGGCCGAGTTGAACAGGACAAGCTCGTTGATGTAGGAATCCATCAAGGGCTTTAGGCGGTCGATTTCTTCCTGCGGAAAATTTAATTTTTGCAAGCCTTGAATAAGTTTCATCTACCTACCGATGTCCAAAAGAAGGTCGGCCATCGTTCCGTCTTGGAGCGAATGGAGGGTGACAAGGTTTCCGACGCGCGAAGCGGTCAAGTTGACAGCGGAACAAAATTTTCCAAGCGGCGTGCCGGCTTTTTTGCTTTGCGAAAGGGTCGGCGTTACGGTGTAGACTGTCTTTGAATTTTGCGTACCGCTGGCCTTGAACAAAAGGTAAAAGGTTTCGGAAATGTTTTCGTTTTCAAAAAGGCATTTGGCGTCGCCGGTAAGCAAAAAGCTTCCGTCGCTTTCGGTGTCGCTAAAGTAAACCTGGACGCACTTTGAAAGCACGTCGTTGGCGTTTACGACAAAGCGCAAGATTTTTGGCGGAAGAGTCGACGGCTTTGTTCCTGTTGACGAGGAGGCGAGGCTTTGGCTTTGCGCCTTTTTTATTTCGGTTAGTTCTGAAAGAATTTTTTGCAATAGAACTTGGTTGTCGCCCGAGGCGTTCGCGCGATTGTAAAAGTTTGACGTTCCCAAAAGCGAAGACACGTTTGTGATTGAACCGCTTTGCGCCATTTGAACCAAGTCTTGCGCCGTTAGTCCCGAAAAGTCCGCGCCGGCCGCGCCTAAAAGCGTTTTTTCCAACTCGCTTGAAGAGGCGGATTTTTTTGTTTGCTTGTCGCCGGCGCTTATGTCTTGCGCCGCCGCGTCGTTGTTAAGAAAGCGCTTTCCCGGCGTGTAAAAAGTTCCGCCCGAAACCGGAGCCGAAATTCTTGGAAGGCTTGGCATTGAAACGCCGGGCGCGACATTCACTGGCTGGACTGGAGCCACAGGGGCGACTGGCGCCGCGGGAGCGTTGGGGCTTTGCGGCGCGGAAGTTTGCGCGAAGGCCGCCGTTCCTAAAAAAGAAAGCGCGGTTGCGGCAAAGAGAGCGGCGGGGAGTTTTTTGGCTTGCGATAATTTCGCTTTACATGTTGCCAAGGCTTTCCTCCACGTATTCAAGGCGTTGCTGCAATTGGTCGATTGTCTTTCGCAGGCGCTTGGCTTCTTTTTCCAGCTTTGTCTTGGGGTCGTCGTCTTGGGCCGCGCGGGCCTTTTTCTTCATCATCTCGCTAACGGTGACGGGGCTGGTGCCCGAAAGCAATTGCTGTTCGGCGGCCGCGCGGTCGTCGGCTTTTTTGATGGAGCTTACAAGCTTCATGTTGTCGTAGCCAAGCGCGGGGTTGACCTGGACCGTTCCGACGCGCTTAAGGTCGCGGACGGCGTTTCTTGGCAGGCACAAAATTCTGTCAACATAATCCTCGTAGCGGATGTCGGCCTCCTCGCAAAGCGTATGGGCCTTGATTAAAAGGCGGCCAAATTCCGCCATCATTTTTCCGTTGGGCTCCAAGTATTCCGACTTGATTTTGTTGGTAAGTTCCACCAGCTCAGGCGAAACCGAAATGTCGATTTTGTAAAAACCCATGTCCTCGGCGATTTTTAAGAGTTCCTGGAAGCGCGCCCAAAAGGCCGCCGTGTGGCTTTTTGCGTTGGAAACGTAGTCCGGGCCGTAAAGGGCGATATCTTCCTCGGTGACCAAGTGGTGGGTGTATTCATGGACGGCGGTGTAAACCAGTTCCGAGTCGCTTTTAAAGTTTTTGTTGTGCAGGATTATTTCGTGCGTGTCGGGCTTGTACAAGCCGTTTACGCGCTTGCTTTCCTTTCCGCTTTGGGTCACGGTAAAGTCCAATTTGGACTCGTGGATTTTAAGCAGCATTTCCTTGATTTTTGCGTTGTCCATAGGTGGAACCATTGTAGCATAGTTTGGGCTTTTTTGCTATACCGATGATGGAAAATAGGCCACGCTTCCGATGCCGCCCGCGGCTATTGACTAATTTCTCCAATTAATGCTATATTAGACAACCATAATTTTATTTTGGAATATTATTTTTTTATATAGGAGATATATGCCATGTTAAGGACATATCAACCGAGCAAAGTAAAGCGCAACAGAAAATTCGGTTTCCGCGCCAGAATGGCGACTAAGGGCGGACGCAAAGTTTTGGCCCGCCGCCGCGCCAAGGGACGCCACAAGCTTTCTGTTTGCGACGAGCACAAGAAGTACTAGTTTTTAGTCTGGATTGCCTATGGAAACAGGTTCGGTTCAAGGCGGAAAGTTTAAGCGCGTTGAGCGGATAAAGAGTCCGGCCGAGATAAAGAATCTGTTTAAAAACGGCGGCAGGGAAGGGGTCAAAGGGGCCAAGTTGTTTTTCGCTAAAAACGATCTTGGCTTTAACAGAATCGCCTTTCCTTTGCCGCGCGGTTACGGAAACGCCGTTCAAAGAAACGCTTCCAAGCGCTACAGTCGCGAAGCATACCGATATTACAAAACATTCCTGAACACCGGATACGACATTCTGTTCTTAGTTTATCCCGGAAACGATTCGTTCAACTCAAGGTGTGTTCAATTTCGAACATTATGCAAAAAGGCAGGACTGATAAAAGATGAATAAACTTTTGCCAAAGTTTTTCCGCGCCGGTATCCGGCTTTATCAAGTCACAATCTCTCCGCTTTTGGGGCCGTGTTGCCGCTATTACCCTTCATGCTCGCATTACGCGATGGAGGCGATAGAAAAATACGGCGCCAGGCGGGGCTTGTCCATGTCTTTCGCTAGAATTCTTCGCTGCAACCCGCTTTGCAAAGGCGGCTACGATCCGGTTCCGTGAATCCATAGGCCATTCTAATTTGGGAGAAAAAGAATGGATAGAAACACCATTATGGCCGTCGTTCTTTCGGCCTTGGTATTGATTGGCTACACAATCGTTCAGGTTAAATTTTTTCCGAAGCCCCAACAGAGCCAGGCGACGGAACAAATTACCGCGGACGCCGCGCACGCTGAGGGCGAGGCCGCCAACGCGCAAGTTCAGTCTTTTGCGCAAGCGGAAGACACAAACGAGCCCGTCATTACAGAACAGCAGTATGTAATCGAAACAAAAAAAGCCCGCGTGACTTTCACCAACAAGGGCGGCGACATCGTAGGCTACGAGTTGCTTGACCACAAGGACAACAAGACAGGCCGCGGCGTGGAGATGGCGGAAAACGTCACCGCCTCAAACCGCGCCTTTGCCCTTAACTTTGGCGGAACGGACGGCAGCGTCGTTAACGACTTGTTCGTCGTAAAGGAGTTCCCCGAAGAGAACGGCGAAAAGAAAATCGCCTTTGCCAAAAAGTATTCGGACTTTACCTTGGTAAAGCAGTACACTTTTAAAGACGACGACTACATGTTCAAGATGAACGTTGTGGTTGACGGCGGCGAAAACTTTACCGCGCTGGACTTTGCCGCAAAGAGCGGCGGCAACGCTTCCTACACTTTGAGGACGTCTCCGCAAGTGGGACCCCAGTTCAACCCAAAAGTGGACCGCTACGAAAGCCGCTCATTCATCGCGCTTAACGAAGGAAAGGGCAAGCGCATCCGCCTTGGAACAAACCAATACAAGGAATACAACAAGCCCTTCAACATCGCCGGAATCGGCGGAAAGTATTTTTGCGAGCTTGTGATTCCAGCCGAAAACGGTAACTTCCAAACGGCCTGGTATTCGACAAACGCTTCCGGCTCCGTGATGGGCGACGCGCAGGCCTTGCTTGTTCGAAAGCCCACGACGCAAAAGCAGACCAACGACGTTTACTATGTTTACGTAGGACCTCGAAACGAAAAGGACCTTAAAAAATATTTGACGGCCGATGCCAACGCCTGGAAGCTTAGCGGCATCCGCTTGACGGACGCGCTTGAGTCCAGCGGCTTTTTGGGCTGGCTTGAGGCGATCCTTAAATTCATTTTGGAAACCCTTTACAAGTTTGTCCACAACTGGGGAATCAGCATCATCTTGATGACAATCATCCTCAAGATCGCCTTGTTCCCGCTTACGATGAAGTCTTCGCTTGGAACGCTCAAGATGCAGGAAATGCAGCCAAAGCTTACCGCGATACAGAACAAGTACAAGGACAACCCGCAGATGATGCAGGCCGAGACAGCCAAGGTTTACCAAGCCGCCGGCTACAATCCGATGAGCGGCTGCCTTCCGATGATTTTCCAAATGCTCTGCTTGTTCGCGATGTACAACTTGTTCAACAACTACTTTGAGTTCCGCGGCGCCAGCTTTATCAAGGGCTGGATTGACGACCTTAGCGACGGCGACAGCGTCTACCAGCTTAAGACGTTCATTCCGCTTGTGGGAAACCACATCCGCGTTTTGCCTGTAATCTATTTGGTGTCGCAGTTGTTCTACGGAAAGATCACGCAAATGGGCGGAACGCTCCAAAGCGCGCAAAGCTCCGGACAGATGAAGTTTATGACTTACGGCTTGCCCTTGATTTTCTTCTTCTTGTTCTACAACGCGCCAAGCGGATTGATTTTGTTCTGGACTGTGAGCAACGTCATTCAGATGATTCAGCAAGTTATCATCAACAAGACAAAGCTCGCCGCCTCCGCCCAAAAGCCCAACGTGGTTGACGTAAAGGCCAAGGTTCACGGCGGCAAAAAAAGAAAATAATATTTTGGGAGAAATATATGACATACGAGTACGAAGGAAAAACAGAAAAAGAAGCGATTGAAAAAGCCGCCCAGGAATTGGGATTGGAGCGCGACCAGTTTGACGTTGAGATTCTTGAAACGCAAAAGAACTCATTGTTCAAAAAAGGCTTTGTGAAAATCCGCGTTCACACCGAAGGAAACACTCCGGTCGCCGAAAAGGATTACGCCGCCGAGCCTCGCGCTCCGAGAAGCCACGTGGCCAACCCGATTCCCCAGGACGAGTTTGAGCAAAAGCTCATCGACTTTGTGACCCAGGTTATCCAAAAGATGGGCTACGAGGTCAAGGTTGAGATTATGTTCCGCGAGGAGCGAAAGATTGGAATCAAGCTGCAGTCTGAAAGCTCTTCAATTTTGATCGGACGCAAGGGAAAGAACCTTGACGCCTTGCAGCTTTTGATGAACGTTTACGCCGGCCACCTTGGACGCGAGGACATCCGCGTGATTTTGGACACGGAAAACTACCGCATCCGCCGCGAGGAGACTTTGGTCCGCTTGGCCTACACGACGGCCGACAAGGTCCGCTCTTACAGAAAGTCAATTTTGCTTGAGCCGATGAATCCCTTTGAGCGCCGCCTTATCCACACGACTTTGAACGACATCCCGGACATTGAAACCAAATCTGAGGGAGATGGTTTATATAAGCAGGTGCGCGTTCTTTACAAGGGCGTCATCTAAGGATTTGCATTGAAACTGTTTTTGAACAAAAAGGCGCTTTGGCTGGCTTGCGCGGCGGCTGTGTTTTGCGCGGCCGCCTTTGGCCAAACAGACTCGGAGCGCCTTGAGGCCGAAAAGAATTGCAAGAGCCGCGTCCTTAGCTTTGAGGACCGCGACTTGCGCCTTTTGCCGGCCGGCGAGTTTTCGGACGCGATTAAGAATTACGTTTTTGGCGCGTGGACGCAAAAGTGCGGCCATGCCGTCGAAAAGGTTTACGCCGTTCCCAAGGAAAAGCTGGGCGCGGATTTTTCCATGCAAGACGTTGGCGCCTTGATGCGTTCCATCGGAAAAATGCAGGGAATGCTTTACTACAGCAGAAGCGACCAGGACTGGGGCGTTTTGTACAGTTCCGCCTACAGAATAGACGGGCCAAAGGGCGACAAGGCTGCCCCCGACTTGACCGAAGGAAGCGCCGACGGAAAGACAATCTACGCCTTTATGGACGACCACACCTTTGGAAAGAGCAAGTACAAAATCACCTACAGGCAGAGCGAAAAAGAGCTTGCGATGTTCATGGAGAACGTGTCGCCGCTTTGCTACGGCCCGATAAAGGCCGTGCAGGCCGGAGGATTCAAGATGTGCGCCGACGTCATCGACGCGGGCGACAAGCTTTTGGTCTACATGTGCGACTACGCCGAATTTAAAATCCTAAGCGCGCTAAAGCAAAGGCTTAACAATTCCTTTGACGCGCGGCTTGAGGCGATTTACCTTTGGTTTGTAAAGGAGATTCACGCAAAATGAAAATTTTGAATAAAAGAAATTTGTTCGCGGCTTTGGTTGGAGCGGTATTGCTCGCTTCCGGCTGCGCCCAAAACAACAAGATGGAGAAAAAGACTATGGACGCATTGAAAGGAAAGGAAGGCGTTTTTGCCGTTCTTAAATTGCCAAAGGGCGAGGTTGCCCTTGAACTTTTTTACAAGGACACGCCGCTTACTGTCACAAACTTTGTGGGCTTGGCCGAAGGAACGATGGACGCCGCCAAGGGAAAGCCTTTTTACGACGGACTTAAATTCCACCGCGTAATCAGCAAGGCCAACGGCGACGACCAGGACTTTATGATTCAGGGCGGAGACCCGGAGGGAACCGGACGCGGCGGCCCCGGCTACAGATTCGCCGACGAGATTGTAAGCAAGCACACTTTTGAAAAGAAGGGCGTTTTGGCCATGGCCAACGCGGGCCCGGGAACGAACGGAAGCCAGTTCTTTATTACTGTCGCTCCGACAACTTGGCTTAACGGAAAGCACACGATTTTTGGAAAGGTAATCAGCGGCCAGGAAGTCGTTGACAAGACCTTGCAGGGCGACGTGATTGAAAAAGTCACGATTGTCCGCCAGGGAAGCGACGCGGAAGCCTTTAAGGCAAGCCAAGCCGACTTTGACGCCTTGAACAAGGCCGCCGTGGAAAAGGCGCGCGAGGCCAAGGCCAAGCAGTACGAAAGCCAAATCAAGTTGATTGAGAAAAAGTGGCCGGGCTGCCAAAAGAGCGAGGACGGCATTTACTACACAGTCACCAAGGAAGGAAAGGGCGACGTTTGCGGCGGCGGAAAGAACGTTGCCGTCCACTACAAGGGCTTTTTGCTTGACGGAAGCGTCTTTGACCAGTCTGCCGGTCGCGGACCCTTGGAGTTCGCCACCGCCGGCGGCCAGATGATTCCGGGCTTTGACATTATGGTTCAGCAGATGAAGGTTGGCGAAAAGCGCACGATTCTTTTGCCGCCGGACTTGCACTACGGCGAGCGCGGATATCCGGGAGTGATTCCGCCGATGTCATACATTGGCTTTGACATTGAACTGTTGAGCGCAAAATAGTATACTCTTAGGGAACGAAAAAAGGCGGCGGCTTTTGGGCTTGCCGCCAATTTTTGGGCGGGAGACTTTTATGGACCAAGCGCAGAAACAGCAATTTTTCACCTCGTTCAGCGAGCGGGTCAACGATGTGGTTGTGGAAGCCAAGATGGCGGAACTTACGGCGAGCGCGCGGACTTTTAGCGAGATGGGCTTGTTTCCGCAAAGCAAGCAGTCCCTTTGGGGCTTGATTGTGGTTTGCTCGCGCAGCCTGTATTTTTACGTTCCCTCCGAGGAAATGGCGCTTATGTCGATGATAAGCGCGGGCGCCAGCGTAAAGACGGTGGAGGAGCAAATCTTTTGCTTTAACAACATCGACGGCCTGCAGTTCAAGGCGCCCAAAAAGCCTTGGTTTAAATTCTTTAGCCCGGAAACAATCGAGTTTTCCTTTATCGACAACGGCCACGAAATCCGCGGCCTTTTTAACGTGGCCCAAAACGCCAACGCGCTTTTGGAAAGCATGCTAAAAGCCTACCGCGCGTGAGCAAATTGAACGCAAGACCAAAAAGCGCGGCTGACCTTACAATTCTGTGCAAAGTCGTTGATAATTTTGGCGACATCGGCTTTGTCTACAGGCTGGCCAAAAATCTTGTTCAGTTGAATCCTCAGCGCGAAATCCGAATCGCCGTTGACAATTTGACGGCCTTTAACAAAATCGAGTCCAGGGTTGACCCGGCCTTGGCGGAGCAGGTTTTGGAAGTCGTCTGCGCGGATTCTTTGCAAGCCCAAGAAGGCGCGGGCAAGGCGGGGAACGAAGGCAAGCCCAAGACTGCGGGCCGCCTGAAAATCTTTGACGCGACCAACGCCGCCGTTTGCGCGCGCGAATGGACAAAAAAGCCTGCCCGAGTGATTTTGGAATGCTTTCAGTGCGGCCGCCCTGACTGGCTGGAAGCGCTGCTGTTTGACGGTGTGACGCGCGCCCTAATCATTAACATAGACTACCTGACGGCGGAAGACTACGCCGAAGAATTCCACCGCCTAAAAAGCGGCACGCGAAGCCCCCTTGTTCGCAAAGTGAACTTTATGCCGGGCTTTACCGCAAAGACCGGCGGCCTGATATTGGACGCGGCGGCCACGGAAAATGGATTCATAGCTAAAACTGCCGGGCCGCAAATCCTGATGTTCAGCTATCCCAAGGACTTTACCCCGATAATCCGCGCGATATTAAGATGGAACAAGGCCGCTCAAGTAAACCTGGCCCAGGGCGCCGGAAAGGAAAGCTTTTTGGCGGCAAATGAAAACTGTTTGCAAGAGCAAAAGGCGGGCGGCCTCTTTGTCCGCGAGCTTCCCTTTCTTTCGCAAGAGGAATGGGACAAAAACCTTTACGCGCAGGACATTCTTTTTGTTCGCGGAGAGGATTCGCTTAGCCGCGCCTGCCTTAGCGGAAAGCCCTTTGTTTGGCAGGCCTACTTGCAGGACGACAACTACCAGCTGGTAAAAGTCCGCGCCCTTTTGGCCCGGATGCGGCCCCACTTTGACGCCGGCGACTTTGCCGCGCTGGAAAATTTTTGGCTATTGTACAACGGCGCGGAAAGTTCCGGCAAGCCTAAGACTGCGGGCGCGGCGATGGAAGAAGCCTGCTATGAGTTTTTGGAACGTTCCGACAAAATGAAAGCCGGCTTTGAGGCCTTTGCGCGGAGCTTGTTTGAGCTGGGGAACTTTGCAGAGAAGCTGGACGAGTTTGTAAGCTCGCAAGAGCTTTAAAAAACAGAACAAATCGCAAGTTCTACTTGCATTTTGTTCTGTTTTGCTTTATAATTTAACTATGGTTCAGATAAAACGGCTTTCAGAAGCGGAATTAAAGCGCTGCGCGGACTATTTTCCTGTTGTCACAGTTTTGGGACCCCGCCAGTCTGGAAAGACGACGCTTGTAAAATCATTTTTCAAGGACTACTCCTATATAAATCTTGAGGACCCTGAGTTTTACAACCTCGCCAAGAATGACGCGAACGCATTTTTTAGCATGATAAAAGGTCCGGCCATTATAGATGAAGTTCAACGCATACCTGAACTTTTAAATAAGATTCAAATAATCGTTGATGAAAAAAAAGCGAACGCCCAGTTCATTCTGACAGGAAGCTTTCAGCAGGGGTTAAAATCGGCAATTTCCCAATCGCTTGCAGGAAGAACCGCAATAATCAACCTTCTTCCGTTTTCCATTCAGGAGTTAAAATCCGCAAACATGGATTTTTCAAAAGACGAGTATTTGTATCAGGGATTTATGCCTCGCCTTTATGCGGAAGGCCAGCCAGCGGATTTGCTTTACCGCTCATATTTCCAAACTTATGTCGAGCGCGACGTGCAGACGCTTTTAAATGTAAAGAACAAGGCTCTGTTTGAAAAGTTCCTTCATCTTCTTGCAGGCCGCATTGGACAGGTTGTTAATTATGAATCCCTTGCCAATGACGCTGGAGTTTCAAGGACGACGGTTGAGCAATGGATTTCTGTCTTGGAATCTTCTTTCATAATTTTTAAGCTTGAGCCATATTTTGAAAACTATACAAAGCGACTTATAAAATCGCCCAAAATTTATTTTTATGAGCCGGGTCTTGCTTCATATCTTTTGGGAATAAAAAATCCTGACCAGGTTTCCCGCGACCCGCTTGTGGGAAATCTGTTTGAGAATATGGTCATGGTCGAAATCTTAAAAAGCCAGTTCAATAAGGGAATGGAAAAAAGCCTGTATTATTTTAGAGACAGCAAGGGCTTTGAAATTGATTTGATAATTGCGGACGGAAGGAAAATCATTCCTGTGGAAATAAAGTCAGCCTCAACATACAACAAGGAGTTCGCTAAAAATCTGAAAAAGATGAGCGCGTTCGCTCCAAACGCATTTTCTCCAACAGTTGTGTACAGCGGAGATTTGGAGTTTGAATCTGACGGAGTGAAATACATGAATTTTAAAAACTGCGGAAATCTGGTTTAGAGGCAAAACAGGGAAGTTTGCGCAAAAGCTGGACGAGTTTGTGGCGGAGTGGGCGAACTAGGAGACTATAAATTTATTTGAACTAGCGCTATAATAAGCTGGTTATGGCAAAGCAAAAAAATCCATACGAAATAGATTTTGAAGAGTATATTCGCCACACGGACGCAAGCAAAAAAGAAAAGACGCTGGCTTGGTCTACAGCCATCGGTTTGCAGCAAGTGGATGGACTTACTCCGTCTTCGTATTTGTATGAAACCGCAAGACGCAATATCGAAGGCGACATTTCTTTTGACGAAGCAAAAAGACTTGTCGATTCATATTATAAAAAAAAGACTGCGAGAAATACAGATGAAGACGAACGAACGGAAGAAGCCGATAAAGTAGCTAGCCGAATCGCTCAAATTCTAAGCCAACCGTCTTTTACTTTTGCCCCCTCGCAACTTATTGCCATTCATAAAGAACTCTTTAAAGGCTTATTTAAATTTGCCGGAAAGATTCGGGATTATGACATTACAAAAAGAGAATGGGTTTTAAATGGCGACACAGTTATGTATGGAGCGGCGTACGAATTAAAAGACGCGCTTAATTATGATTTTGAGCAGGAAAGAGGCTTTAATTACACTGGCATTTCGGATGATGAAAAGATAAAGCATATATCATTTTTTGTATCCCGCTTGTGGCAGATTCATCCGTTTGGCGAAGGAAATACAAGAACAACAGCAGTTTTTGTAATTAAGTATTTGCGTTCCATAGGCTTTAAAGCGGATAACGACATCTTTGCCCAAAACTCTTGGTATTTTAGGAACGCGCTGGTTCGCGCAAACTACACAAATGTCGAAAAGGGAATACAGGAAAAGCCCATATATTTGGAACGATTTTTTAGAAACCTTTTGCTCAATGAACATCACGAATTGAAAAACAGATTCACTCATATTGATTATGACGAGTACATGAAAAAAAGTTCACAGAAAGGTTCACAGAAAAGTTCACAGAAAATTATAGAGATGATAAAACAAAATTCAGAAATTACCACTCAAGAAATGGCTGATAATTTAGGAATAACACGCAGAGCGGTAGCCAAATCAATTGCAAAATTACAAGAACAGGGCGTTGTTCGCCGTGTAGGAGCCGACAAAGGTGGCCATTGGGAACTTTTGAATAGGGAGGATGTCGATGGTTAAGAAAAATTTTTTGTTCGCGCTGGCGGCGCTTGTGGCGATGGAGGCGAATGCTGTGGGATTTAAGACGTTTTCTATGGCGGAAGGAATTGAGATGGCCAAGGGCAATCCTAAGGCTGTGATTGTCGACGTTCGCCGCGACGACGAATACAAGGCCGGCCACATTCCCGGAGCGCTTCTTTTGACGCTGGAAAAAATCACAAAGGAAAGCGCCGCAAAAGTTTTGCCCGACAAAAGCCAGATGATTTTTATCTACTGCCGCAGCGGCCGTCGCAGCAAAATCGCCGCCAACAAACTGCTTGAACTAGGCTACACAAACCTAATCGAGTTTGGCGGCATCCTGGACTACACCGGCCCGGTGGAGAAGTGAGATTTAAAGAAACCAGGGAACTTTCTAATCAAAGAAAGTTCCCTGAGGTTTGCAAGCCAATAACTTATGCCGCGATTGTGATTGCTTTGCTAATGGCGGTGACAGGAGACTTTAGCTCTTTGTCGCCGGAACAATAGCGAGTCCGCAATACAATGCAATAGGCGGATTCGGTCAAGTCGTCTGGAACGTAGAATTCAAGGGACTTGGGCTTGTTGGCGCTGATGGTTTCTTGGCTTACAGCCGTCCATTTTGTTTCGTCCAAGCAAACCGTTCCGTCGGATTCCAGCGGAGCGAACCAAATGCCGGAACTTTGGCCAAAAACTTTAAGACGCGTGCCTATGATTTTGACTCCCTTTCCCTTCATCAAAACGCGGTCTTCGTTTTGGTTGAAGGTGTTGATGATTCTGTCAAAGACCGGATTGGAATCTGCGATGACGACTTTGTCAACCTTAAGGTTGTCAACGGCCTCTTGCGCGGCGGCGCTGGGCGTAAAGCAAATCTTAAAGCCGGGAATGCTGGACTCGCTGGGATTTTCGCCAGTGACAGTTCCGGCCACGCCGATGTACATTGTTCCAATTCCAAGAACGTCAACAGCGTTGCCGTTTTGACAGGCTCTAATCATTTCTTTTCCAAGAAGGTTGGCCACATGTTGAACCATGTAGGGGCTTACGCCCTCGTTCTTTTCGGAAATTGAAGCGATTAAGTTTTCAAGAGTTACAGTGTTTCTTGTTACACGACCAATAAATGAATTTTCGTCAGTCTTGAACTGATTCTTTCGCAGAGTCACGCTTAAAATGCTGTCTGCGTTTTTAAAAGTTGCGGATGACATAATTTTATGCTCCTTATAATTTAACAATAGTTTGCCGTTGCCGGACAACGCCGGTTTTGGGAAAAACTTAAAAGACGGAGCGAATCTTTCGGGCGCCGCTTTTAAGAGGAATTCCTTGACAAGGAGCATAGATTTCTGTATACTAGAAAAATCAATTTTAGGTTCTGTATGCAGAATCTATGCATGGCCCTTTGTTTAATTGCAGTTAAACAAGGGGCTTGTTTTTTTGCCGTCAGGCATTTTTTAACCTCCTTTGAATTTGGTTTTGCTCCCAGATTTTGGGAGCTATGTTCTTGAAAAAGTTTTCCGTCAAAAGCTTGTGGTGCTTGCAGTAATAGGCGGCAAGGGCAAGTTGGTTTTTGCCTATAAAGGACGAAAAACCGGCCTTGTCGCCGGTGTCCATCTTTAAAAGCTCCTCTTCGCTAAAAACAAGAAGGGCTGTGAGCACGTCCGTAATGTTTTCGTGGATTTGCAAGATGACCATTTTTGAAACTGGATCAAGCCGCTCAAATTCCGGCAGGCCGAAATTTATCTTAAAGTAATTTATGAGGCCCCAATGGGCCACTTCGTGGGCTATGGAATACAGGGCGTCAAAGTCGCCGCTCAACGCCAAAAGGTAGACAGATTCCCTGACGCCGATTTCATGGCGCCGCTCGGAATGTTTGTAATAAGCGTTTACGCTGTCCTTGCAATTCCAATCGCTGTCGGCGACTATGCAAAATTCAAACTGCGCGTCCGCATAGCAAAGCTTGTTTTCGGCTATGTTGAGCGCCGGAAACGCTTGCGTCAAATCAAGGCCTAAAAACTTTTTGAACTCAAAAGCCATCTTCTTAAAATCAACAACCATCATAATGAGGGCTGTTCCCAACGCTGTAAACTCTTCCGCCATATAACCTCCTTGCTACATAGACGCAACCTGTGACTTGATTTCCTGCAAAAGTTCCTTTACCCTTGCAAGCTGATCTCTGTTCATTTGCGACAAGTCGTGCGCAAACATAACAGCAGTGTCCACATATTCAGGCAACAATTCCTTGTCCTGAATGCCCGCAAGGCCGATTTCGACCTTGTTCCTTGATTCCGCGACGAGCCTGGCGAATTCAAGTTTTTGCTCCTCCGAAAGACCGTAGTTTGCAAAAAGCGCGTCTTTCAGTTCTTCCGGCGCAGTCCTCTTGCCGTTTTCTATCGCCGAAAGATACGCGGCGGAAATATTCAATACTTTCGCCATGTCGCCCAAGCTCTGTTCGTTGTCAATGCGCAGTTTCCGAAGAAACTTTGCAATGTCTGTCATAAAAACCCCTTTTACGGCCCAGCCGCAGGTAATTTTTTAAGGTTTAGGCCGAAGCCTAACCTCCACACCTCTTTTGACAGTTCAAATATTACCACAGGTAGTTTATTTTGTCAATACTAAAAGATAAAAATATTCACAAATTGTGAATAGGGTCAAAACAGGCCTTTCCATAGGTAAGGAATAACCCCGTTTGGGGGTTGTGGAATGGACGGGATAGACACTGCGGAAAATGACAAAAATTTTGAGAAATCGTGATATTTTTGCAATAGAGGTCTGCACTTGTGGAAAAATCATATACAATAGTATAAAATATTAGAGCAAATGATGGAAAGAATAGTTATTTGCAGGTTCTTGAATGTTATTGTACTGAATTCGGTATAATTAGCAATGTTGCATAAAAAGCGCAAATATATGTTATAATTTGAGATAAAAGTAGAGGCATATAAATGTTTGGAAATACACTTGTAGACAATTCACCTAAACTTAAGCTTGTAGATACATTGAATGAAATTATTTCAATGCCTGAAATAAATGAAATCTGTATTGCTACAGGTTATTGGGATTTAAAGGGAACTTCTCTTGTTACAGATTCTCTTATTAGTTTCTTGTCTCGTGATAATACAAAACTTAGGCTTCTTATTGGTAAAGATCCAAATGTGTTCAAAAAAGATTTGACCGCGGATGCTTATAAAAATGCGAAGATTTATCCTCAGGATTATTTGAAAATTGATTTACAGAACGTCGAAATGAACGATGAACACTATCAAAAGGCTGCAAAAATGCTTATTGATAATTGTTCGGGAGATAATCCTAGAATTCAAGTTCATATCTTTGAACTGAATGAAGATGATGAAAGTCAGTTTTTTCATTCAAAATGTTACATCTTCATGAGTACAAAAGGAAAAACTTGCGGAATCATAGGAAGCAGCAACTTTACAAAAATGGGATTGGAAGGAAATTCTGAACTAAACTTTTTGGATATAGATTCTTCCCATATTACAGCAAAGCCAGATGAATATAGTCCATTTAAGGGACATTATTATTGGTTCAATGAAAAATGGAATCTGTCCAAGGATTGGACAAAAGAGTTTGTAATTGAAGTAGGAAACTCTCCTGTTGGAACAAAAGCAAAAACTAATCCAAAGATAACACCTGTTCCTATAACTTTAGAAAAACTTACTCCTTATGAAAACTACATAAAATTACTACAAGATAAATTTGGCATGATTACGGATGCTAATTTTAAATCTATTTTAACTGGCTAT
>OCVV011349135.1_pt1 | contig 49814 bp, 48 predicted proteins | sample 1539721 | NCBI WGS metagenome assembly OCVV01 (sample SAMN02144230, study PRJEB22623) | gut metagenome | biome: sheep rumen | host: Ovis aries | place: New Zealand | reverse complement strand
GAAAAGATCACGGTCGGAAACTTCACGCCTTCGGCATCCGGTATGAACACTACGCCTCTGATAGTCTGTCCTCTTGAATTTTTCAGATCAAAATATTCTTTTTTCACCGTATATTCCGCTTCCATCTGTTATTCTCCCCTTACCCGGAAAATGCCAAGGCCCTGTATCCCCCGGGTCTTAATATACCGGGCCATTTATTCAACAACTGTATTTTAACATAAAAAAAAGACGTGCGGGGCACACCCGCACGTCTGACGATCCGCTTTGATCATTCACCGGATTCAAGCTCACCGGCATTGTATCTTCTTACGATACTCTGGATCCTCTCATTGGGATTAAGGAGATCTGAAATGGATGAATCGTGATTAAGAGTATCTATGATATATGCGATATACTTGCTCAGATCACAGCTTATATACCATTCTTTTTCAAGAAGCTCGGGGGTCTGATAGATCAGATTGGTCGTAAGGACTCTTGAGATAAGTCCCTTCTCATACGCTTCGTCAAATCTTGAGAGTCCGCCGGTGAACAGACCGAAGGTCGCAAATACGAAGATATTGCCCGCATTTCTCTTCTTGAGTTCGGATGCAACTTCAAGAACGGAATCACCGGATGAGATCATATCGTCAATGATGATCATGTCCTTGCCCGCAACATCGCTTCCCAGGAATTCATGGGATATAATGGGATTTCTTCCGTTTACGATCCTTCTGTAGTCACGTCTCTTGTAGAACATACCCATATCAAGGCCGAGAACGTTTGCAATATAGATAGCTCTTCTCATTCCGCCTTCATCGGGGGAGATGACCATCATATGATCCGCATCGATCTTGAGGCCCTGAACATTCTTAAGAAGGCCCTTGATAAACTGATAAGGAGTCTGTACGGTTTCAAATCCGCTCAGAGGGATGGCATTCTGTACTCTGGGCTCATGTGCATCAAAGGTAATGATATTATCAACACCCATATGCACGAGCTCCTGAAGAGCTATGGCACAGTCCAAAGACTCTCTTGAGGTACGTCTGTCCTGACGGCTCTCGTAAAGGAAAGGCATGATCACGGTGATCCTTCTGGCCTTACCGCCGACAGCAGCGATGATCCTCTTAAGATCCTGATAATGATCGTCGGGAGACATGTGATTTACATGTCCGCAAAGAGAATATGTTTCCGAATAATTGAGAACATCAACCAGAATGTAAAGATCGGCTCCTCTTACCGATTCAAGGATCTCTCCCTTACCTTCACCGGATCCGAATCTCGGAACTCTCGCTTTGAGAAGATATGAATCTCTCTGATATCCGGAAAAAGCGAGTGAACCTTTGTGTTCGCTCTCTCTTTCGGAACGCCATTTGACGAGATAAGAATCGACCTTGCTTGCAAGGTTTCTGCATCCGTCAAGTGTAATGATCCCCAGAGATCCTACCGGAATACTTTCAAGGTTTCTTTTTTCTTCGCGCTTGGGCATTGTAAATCTCCATTCATAAAACGGCTCTCAGATCCGGGCCGCATAATTTTAAAATATCATATGAGCCCGTCAGCCTTGAAAAGATCCTGTCGGAATAACGGTCTCTTAAAAGAGAAAGCTCGAGATTCGTTGATATTATAACGGATCTCCTGGAGTTATATCTCTCATTTATTATCGTAAAAAGCTCTGTTCCCACAAAAGAATTGGTCATCTCAGTCCCGAGATCATCTATTATGAGAAGATCGCATTCATATATGCGTTCCTTTACCGCTTCGGCTTCCGGAACCTTGTCCGCGGAAAACTGTGCCTCGGCAAGTGTATCGAACAGGGCCTTGGCGCTCATATATACGACGCTGTGGTATGTGGCAAGGAGCTCCGAGGCAATGCATGAACTCAGGAAGCTTTTGCCGGTACCTACTGTACCACAAAACATGATATTTCGGTAGTCGGTATCAAAGGAGTTTATAAATCCTTTACAAAAATCTACTGCCTTGAGGAAATGCTCCCTGGTCTCACCGTCGAAGATATCGGTCCTCATCACCGAAAAATTGTTTTTTTCCAGCATCTGAGCCATTCCGGACTCTTTGAGGAGTATTTCGGATTCTCTCTTTCTGAAACACCTGCACTTTTCGGCAGGGCCGTCTTCTTTTTCTATATATCCGGTATCATGACAGTACGGGCAGGTATAGATCCTGTTGAGATACGAGGGGGCAACGCCTGCTGCCGCAGCCTCCTTATCCCTTTTGTCATGTAAGGCCGCGATCTCTTCATCAACCTTTTTTTCCGCGCCCGGACCTTCGTCCGATTTAAGCGCGATAAAAGCCTTCTTAAGGAGAAGATCAGCGATCCTGTCATCATATTCCTTAAGTTCCGGATGTGCATTATATATACCCGTGAGCCTCTCCTCATAGAGTCTGTCATTCTCACGTCTTATCTGAAGATATTCTTCCTGGATCCTGTCATAGGATGCATTCTGAAGTGCCATCTGAAAACTCCGTTTTTCCCGGCTGTCAGTTCCTGACAAGCCTCTTCTCCAGTTCCTTAAAATCTATATCAGCCCTCTGGGAGAACTTATTGAATCTATTGGTGGAATTCTCTCCCGCAGGTGCAGCTCCCGCCCCGGCAGGCTTTGCCTTTTCCTTCAGGCTGTGCTGCATGTCCAGAGCCTCTATATCCTTAAGACTTGTTACTCCGTTTTCCTTCCAGCTCTTCAGGACCTTATCCGCATACGGGAACCGGTTTTTCTCGGTGGCCATAACGGTCCTTCCGCACGCTTCCAGTATTATGTCATCCGAAAAGCCGTATTCATCCGTCCATCTCGATATATATGAGACTTCCCTGTCGGTGGGCGTATTACCCGTCTTTCCGAGCTGTCTCATTATCTCATATACCTTGCTGTCATACCTTCCCGGCAAACTGTCAGCTTCTTCCGGAGTAGTTACCCCCTTCTCCTTCCATGAGATGGCAACCTTCTCTATATATCTGAAATCGGATTTGTCTCTTGATGCACAGTACTGGAGGAGGTGATCAAAAAGCTCATCATTAAACCCAAGTTCTTCACATATATAGATTATGGTGCTCACATCGGACTGAGAAAGAGGCTTCTTCCGGTATTCTTCGGCAAGGTAGAAGATATCTATGCCGCTGCCCAAAGCATCATGGGATGTCTTAAAGTCCCGGATCTGCTGTGAGGAATAGGAATGCTTCGCAGGGACTGCGTTTTTCTTTTCCTGTACTGCATTTTCCTCAAATACGGTCTGCCTGCCGAGGGATGAAACGATCGTCTGCGGAGTGATGAGAGCCTGCGGCTGATGTGTTTCCTCCACGGAAGGTCCGATACTTTCATACTGGCACAGATTCTTGAGATGCACCGCAGTAAGATTGCCGCCCTCATCCGTATCGAGTTCAAGAATCCCCTTGCTTTTCCAATATTTAAAAGCTCTGATGACATCCTTCTCGGTGTAATTGAAGCGGTCAGCAATATCCGTGACCGAGGTCTCGAGATTTGCACTCATCATACGCACAAGATACAGATATACCTTGAGCTGCGCATCATTTGCATCCGTCATATATTCGTCGATGAACCTGTTGGAAAGGATCGTCGCATTTATATAACTGTCCTGATAGATCGTAAAATGTGACAAAATATGTCCCCCAATCATCGCGCTTTCTTTCAGCCTATCCGGCAGGCCAACCCCCGATGGCACAACCTGCATACGCTGATGCGACATCATCTTTTATATCACATAGGGACAGTTATTTTAAATGGACAAAATGACGATTTATGTATCGCCCCCGCACTCCCCCAAAAACGTTCTAAAAATGTGGATTAGGTGGATTAAGTGGATAACACCTGCAATGTGCGCATAAATACTGGAAAAAAATATCCACGCAGAAATTAAATAATCCACGGTATTTTCAATTTACTTAAATCGAAAAACCGTGGATAAGGTGGAAAGATCATTGGCCGATGAGCGAATCGCCTATTTTATACACATCACCGGCTCCCATAGTTATCAACACATCTCCCTCTTGGCAATTTTTCAGAAGGAACTTTTCAATTTCCTCAAAAGAGGGGAAATAATAGCTGTCCGTTCCTCTCTTTTTGATCGCATCCGCCAAAAGATGTGAGCTCATTCCGAGGGTATCGGTCTCCCTCGCAGCATAGATATCTGCAAGTACCACCTTGTCGGCCATGCTGAGAGCATCAGCAAAATCATCAAAGAACGCCTTGGTCCTCGTATATGTATGAGGCTGGAAAACAACCCAGAGAGTCTTTCTCTCCATTGCAAGAGCGGCCTTCATCGTGGCTCTTATCTCTGTGGGGTGATGGGCATAATCATCGATCAGCGTGATCCCACCGGCGATCATACCCTTCTTCTGAAATCTCCTGTCCGTACCCTCAAATCCCGCAAGTGCACCTGCTGTGACACTCCTGTCTATCCCCGCAGCATCGGCAAACGCGATCGCGGCAAGGGCATTAAGGATATTATGCTCACCGGGAACATGAAGTCTTACCTCAAGCTCCTTCCGTCCCCTTATGACCACATCAAAGGAGGGATTGCCCTGGCTGTCAAAAGTGATATTTTCCGCTGTATAATCAGGAGCCGCTCCGTCCCCGCTCTTTTTTCCGAAGGTGAGAACATTGCACTTGAGAGAGTCTGTAAAAAATGAAAGATTTTCAATATGGGAATTTATGATCAGAGTTCCATCCGCAGGGATCAGATCGGCGAATTTCCTGAAGGAACTCCTGATGTCGTCAAGATCCTTGAAAAAGTCGAGATGATCCTCCTCTACATTAAGGATCAGCGCTATGTCCGGGAACAGAGACAGGAAGCTGTTCGTATATTCGCATGCTTCCGTAACAAAATAATCTCTTCCGCCGACCCTGATGTTGCCGCCGATCGAAGGAAGCATGCCACCAACCGAGATCGTAGGATCGGCATCCTCAGCAAGCAGGATCTCGCTTATCATGGAGGTGGTAGTAGTCTTTCCGTGGGTTCCGCTTATCGCTATGGAGGTACCGTAATTACGCATCAGCTGTCCGAGAAGCTCTGCCCTTGATATATGAGGGATATTCAGGCGTTCGGTCTCCATATATTCCGGATTATCGGGGTGAATGGCTGCTGTAAGGACCACCACATCAATATCCGCGGTTATATTTTCTTTTTTCTGGCCATAGAAGACCTTAATGCCTTCCTTCTCAAGATTTTCCGTAACCTCGGATCTGTCCCTGTCGGATCCGGATACGTCAAAGCCTGCACGCTTAAGTATCACGGCAAGTCCGCTCATGCTTATCCCGCCGATACCTACAAAATAAACTTTAACCGGCTTTGAAAAATCTAATGTGTACATTGCATATCTCCTAAAATCGTCCCGCCCGGTATTTCCGGTACGTTTTTTACGAACATTAAATTAGTAGACTGTATTTATAAAATATTCAGTAGACATAGTATGAAAGATAGGATATCATCACCATTGTGTCTTTCTGAGACATTATAGCACAATTAACCAGTCAGTTCGAAACCTTCCTGACTGCAGAACGGAAAATGCTTTTTTACGTTCCCACAAAAACAAAACTAGAGGAAAAGAAAAATGAAAAAAAACGTATTATTTCTCACTCAGGGTGCAGTGATCGCTGCTCTCTACACCGTGCTGACCGTCATAGCCGGTTCGCTCAACCTCGCAAACGGGGTCATTCAGGTCAGATTCTCCGAAGCACTTACAATTTTGCCGGCATTTACTCCGGCAGCGATCTCGGGACTGTGGATCGGATGCATAGTCAGCAATATCCTGACCGGCTGCCATCCCCTCGACGTCATCTTCGGCTCGCTCGCAACGCTTATGGGAGCTCTGCTCACCTATCTTCTCACACATAAAAGAGAAAACGGAAAATGGAATTACATTCCGGGTAAAAAGAGTATGTTTCTTGCACCGATCCCTCCCATCCTCTCCAATGCGCTCATAGTTCCCTTCATCCTTTCGTATGTATATCAGTTTGAAGGCTCACTCTGGTTTTTCATGATAACAGTCGGTGCGGGCGAGATCATAAGCTGCTTCGTCCTCGGTCTCGCACTTTTCAGTGCACTGCTCCCCGTAAAGGATCAGATATTTAAAACCCATTCCGATGAAAAAAAGGGAAGCTGATGTCTAAGCAGGGGCTGATTCAGGACCAATAAGCCGGTCATATGACATACAGATAAAGGCAGATCCTTTTCGGATCTGCCTTTATTTATGCGGCTGTTTTCTGAGCCCATACTTCGGAGCCTGAATAAGCATATGTTATGAACTGGTTTCCGTTATTTTCAAAATACACGGACATCTGCTCAATATCCCTTTTGCCAAGATCCCCTGTCAGGGGATCCATTATCACCAGCTCCTTGTCGTTATGACCGGTGATCAGTATGGCTCCGCCTCCCTGAAGCATTGCCATTACCGGAATATCATTATCAAGGTAAAAATATAGCTGATCGATACTGCATCCTGTAAGATCGAGCACCGTTACATTATCCATATTTTCCGCCAGGATATCCCTCACCGGAGCGCCCGAGCTAAGAAGCACCTCGGAATTCCTGATGATGCCCTCATATCCCATCATCACATCCATACATACGCTGAGAGCATTTTCTCCCTCATCGATACCGGTCCCCTTGATCTCAAGTATCTGACTTACATTTTTCCTTGATGCGTATTTCCAGATAACATTTCCGTTATCCTCAACAGCGGTTCCGCCGATGGTAAATGCTGCTTCGACCGCAGCGGCTTCAGTCATATAGATTCCGCAGACACCCTCTGCGTCAAATACATAATAACGCCTTACGGATGCGGGCTTTTCCGGCTCCAAAACACTTACCTCCTCCGTTATGATCTCGCTTGGCGTAGTTACCTTTAAGGATTGCACCTTTATCGCAGATCTTGTCTGGATCTGGACATATCTTTCGTAGCGCTCTATAACTGCAACGGAGATAAAGTTTCTTCCCGTTTCATCTTCTCTGCTCGCGGTAATGGTATCATCGGATGCCACCTGATAAGCTCCGGAATCTACGGACAGCCTCGAAAGAAGTATCTGTCCGTCTCCGATCGTCACATCGGATACGAAATATCCCTCTTTTTCATAATATTTTATCAGCTTGCCGCTTCCGTCACATATACATATCCTGTACATGGGAAGAAGAAGATTTCCGCTGGTCTCAACCCGTACATCGCTCAGTCTTACCATTCCGTATATCATATCCTCACCGATAAAGCCGAGGAATCTTAAATATTCACCGCTTCCTGCGGAAATGCCCACAGAGTTTTCCGTTTCAAGGTCAGTAACCTTAAGCTCGCGTATCGTCTCGTTCATATCCGCCATCGTAACGATGAATCTCTGATCATCACTTGTCTGAAGCGCATCTCCCGACCAGAACATATCGGTCTTCGATACGGTCATATCTCCCAGATCGATCATGTAGACAGTGTTTTCCATTGTCATGTAGATATGATCTGCAGCATTCATATACAGCAGTCTGCTCATCTCCTCCATAAGGATGTCAGCAGATTTTTCGTAGGGGATATACAAAAGCTCCTGAATCTCATTGAACCTGTCGTCGTAATTATATATGGCGATACCCACATCGCCCTCGTGCTTTCCCCTGTTCATATATCCGTAAACGGCAAATACCATATTGCCGTCATCGGAAACCCTCAGAATGCGGATATCATGCTTTCCGCATATATTCCTTACGTCAAATGCGCCATAATCATAAAAGCTGTATGCACAGGCAAGCTTTCCTGCAGCCTCGTTATATACAAAAAGCCTTCCTCCCGATACAAACGCGATGCATCCGCCGTCAGTGCTCTCCATGATGCACGGATTTTCATCTGCAATACCGAGGACTATCTTGTCATTTACGCACATGTTCAGGGGATTGGTGATCTGCTCCATCGTCCTGTCGTATGACATTATATAGACCGACTTGTCGGTATATCTTACCGTTATGGACTCGTGAGCCATATATGCGGTCATATCGCTTCCATAGCCGTTTCGGAGCATATAGTCTATACAGATGGTCGCGTTGGTCCCGTTATCTTCCTTGAGACTGATCAGGGGTTCTCCGTACGGGGACACCTCCAGATCACCGTATGTTATCTGTGAAAAGGATGAATGGATATCCACATGGGCAAATGTCGAATTGTCATTAAGCGAAGAATTAGTCTCAAGATGCTTTTTGATCTTCTCAGCTTCGCGCTTGTCAAAAAGACAGTCATGGAAAAATCTGGCATAAGCTATTTTATCGTATGCAAGTCCGTAATTCCCGCAAATGACACGTGTATAATAATACAGCTGTCTTCCGTCTTCCATTCCAAGCTTAAGCGACAGCTGATACTCTGCTCCGGGTATCATCAGATCCTTGAACACGATCACGCCTTCGGGATTTCCGAGCATATTAAGGTTAAGGGGAGTCTCACCGTCTTCGATAAGTCTTCCGTCCTCGATATTTCTGAGTTCATAGGATGCATTCGAAACCTTCTGTCCGAAGGTATTTATCACAAAAGGAAGTTCCCTGTCATCGTTAAGATACGTTAGACAGTTTCTTTCATATGACATATCCCTGCTCCCGGAGTATCCGCGAAGGATATTATATGTAATATCCCCTATGGACATATAAATGACCGGCTGTGAGGCCGGGTCCATATCAACTGTATTATTGATCTGCTTACGGGACATCAGTTTACCGAATATCAGTAAAAAGATAAAAAACAGGGCCGTATAGACCAGTATTTTCAACAGGATTTTTTTCATGACAGGAAGTATTATAGAACAAAAGGATCCCGCGGTCTACAAAGGCAGATCGCGGGATCGGTTATTTACATTTCTTAATGATCTTATCCGTCATTTCAGGGCATCGATTCTGGTAATAGCCCTCTGAAGAGCTGTTTCCGCACGTGAGCGCTCGAGATCATCAATGTCAGTCTTGCTCTCAAGTCTCTTTTTGGCCCTTTCCATGGCAGCCTTAGCACGTTCCTCGTCTATCTCATCCTTCCACTCGACCGTTTCCGCAAGGATATTGAAGGAGTCCGGAAGTATCTCGGCAAATCCCGAATGAAGAGCAGCGGTTTTTATCTCGCCGTTTTCATGAATGTTCAGGACACCGGGCTTTACGATGACCGTAAGCGGAATGTGTCCGGGATAGCAGCCGATCTGCCCCTCAGTGGTATTCATTTCAACCATATCAGCCTCTCCCTCATAGAAAACTCTCTCGGGAGTGACGATCCTGACTTTGAACTTATCCATGTAGTCTTAATCCTTATTTTGCATTATATGCTTCTACGACATCATCGATGGAACCCTTGTTAAGGAAGAAGCTCTCGGGGATATCGTCATGCTTTCCTTCAAGGATCTCACTGAATCCGCGGATGGTCTCTTCGATCGGAACATACTTTCCTTCGAGTCCGGTAAACTGTCCGGCTACGAAGAAAGGCTGGGACAGGAATCTCTGGATCTTACGTGCTCTGGATACGACGACCTTCTCCTCCTCGGAAAGCTCATCCATACCGAGGATGGCGATGATATCCTGAAGCTCTTTATATCTCTGAAGTATCTCCTGAACACCGCGGGCGGTCTTATAATGATCATTACCGACGATCCTGGGATCGAGTATACGTGAAGTGGACTCAAGAGGATCAACCGCAGGATAGATACCAAGCTCAACAATGCTTCTTGAAAGAACCGTTGTAGCATCAAGGTGAGCGAAGGTGGTAGCGGGAGCAGGGTCGGTAAGGTCATCCGCAGGGACATAAACAGCCTGTACGGAGGTGATGGAACCGTTCTTGGTAGATGTGATCCTCTCCTGAAGTGCACCCATCTCTGTCTGGAGGGTGGGCTGATAACCTACGGCCGAAGGCACACGTCCGAGAAGTGCGGAAACCTCGGAACCGGCCTGTGTAAAACGGAATATGTTATCGATGAAGAGAAGGACATCCTTTCCGCCCTTGTCTCTGAAATACTCAGCCATGGTAAGACCCGTAAGTCCTACTCTCATTCTTGCCCCGGGGGGCTCATTCATCTGACCGAAGACCATGGTCGTCTTATCGATAACTCCGGATTCGGTCATTTCATGATAAAGGTCGTTACCTTCACGGGTTCTCTCTCCGACACCGGTAAATACGGAATATCCGCCGTGCTCGGTTGCTATGTTTCTGATAAGTTCCTGGATAAGGACTGTCTTTCCTACACCGGCGCCTCCGAAGAGTCCGATCTTACCGCCTTTCTGATAAGGGCAGAGGAGATCGACAACCTTGATACCCGTTTCAAGGAGCTCACTTTCGGTTGACTGCTCCTCAAAGGTAGGAGCCGCTCTGTGTATGGGCTCATAGCTTACTCCCTCGGGAGCCGGCTTATTGTCGATGGGCTCACCAAGAACGTTGAATATTCTTCCGAGAGTATTTTCTCCGACGGGAACCGAGATGGGAGCACCTGTTGCCACAGCCTCCATTCCTCTGACAAGACCGTCGGTGGATCCCATTGCAATACATCTGACGGTATCATCGCCAAGGTGCTGGGCAACCTCGACAACGAGCTTGCCGCCGTCTGCAAGAGGAACCCTAATCGCCTCGTTGATCTCGGGAAGATGTCCTTCGTCAAATCTTACATCAAGGACAGCTCCGATGATCTGGGTTATCTTTCCTTTATTCTCTGCCATTTTTAATCCTCTCCAAAGCTTAATATCAAAGCCTAAGATCTCTTTTTGATCATTTAGTCATTAAGCGCCTGCGAGCCTGCGATTATCTCGGTAAGTTCCTGAGTGATGGAGCCCTGACGCGCTCTGTTATATTTGAGGGTCAGGTCATTTATCATATCCTCGGCATTGCTCGTGGCGTTATCCATCGCCTGCATCCTCGCACCGTTCTCGCTGGCAAGTGCTTCGATGAGCGCACCGTGTATCTGGCCGGATATATACTTGGGTATGATCCAGTCAAGTGCCTCCTCATCACCGGGCTCAAAATTCATCATTGCATCGATCTTGTCCGGCTCTCCGTCCGAATCCTCATCGACGGAACTGATGGGAAGGAGCTTGGTAAGTGTCGGAACATGGGTCACGGTGTTCTTGAAGAAGGTGTATGCCATGTAGATCTCACCGATCTGGCCTTCCTCATATGACTTAAGAAGAATATTCGTAAGTCCCATGGCATCCGTATATGTCGGAGCCTCGATTATATCGGGAAGATTTCTGACGATGTTGTAACCGTGTCTGTGGAATGCCTCGTAGCCCTTATTGCCTATGGTGTAAATATCGAGATCATCCTTGGAAAAACGCGGATCGGACGTGATCAGCTTGACCACATTGGAGTTGTAGCCTCCGGCCAGTCCTCTGTTGGAGGTAATGACCACTATGGCTTTTCTCCCGGAGTTGTTACCCTTTAGATATCTGTGATCCGATTCTCCGACCCTTGCAAGGATACTGCACACGGTCCTGTACATGGTATCGAAATAGTTATGCGATTTTTCTGCATTGCTCCTGGCACGCTGAAGCTTGACCGTTGACACCAGCTTCATCGCTTTCGTGATCTGCTGTGTGCCCTGTATACTGGTCCTGCGCCTCTTAATGTCACGCATTGAAGCCATAATGCTTACTCCTTAAATCCCGCATAGCAGAAGGCCCGGGTAAGGGTCTTTTTGCCATGCGGATGGATAGTTTAAATGGGATCAGCCCTTTAAAAATGCTTCCTTAAACTGATCGATTGCCTTCTTAAGAGTCTCTTCGTTTTCTTCGCTGAGTACTTTATCCTGTCTGATGCCGGAAAGAATCTCGGGATACTTGGAAGAAAGGAATTCTATGAATTCTTTTTCGAACCTTGTAACATCCGCTACGGGTACATCCAGCAGATACTTTCTGGTGACAACATAGATCATGACGACCTGGTTCTCTACAGGCATGGGCGAATACTGAGGCTGCTTGAGTACTTCCTTGATCCTTTCGCCCTGTGCAAGCTTTTCTCTGGTATCATCATCAAGCTCGGAACCGAACTGTGCGAAGGAAGCAAGCTCTCTGTACTGCGCAAGCTCTGTTCTTATCGGTGCTGCGATCTTCTTCATTGCCTTGATCTGTGCGGCACCGCCGACTCTCGAGACGGAAAGTCCCGCATTGATCGCAGGTCTGAAACCGGAATTGAACATCTCGGTCTCAAGATAGATCTGTCCGTCCGTGATGGATATTACGTTGGTAGGTATGTATGCCGAAACGTCTCCGGCCTGGGTCTCGATGATGGGAAGTGCGGTAAGTGATCCTCCGCCGTACTCCTCGCTCATACGGGCTGCTCTCTCAAGAAGTCTTGAGTGCAGATAGAATACGTCTCCGGGATAAGCTTCTCTCCCGGGTGGTCTGTGAAGGAGCAGGGAGAGTGTTCTGTATGCAGCGGCATGCTTACTTAAGTCATCATAAACGACAAGTACATCGCCACCGTTCTCCATCCACTCTTCGCCGATCGCACAGCCCGAATAAGGTGCTATGTACTGAAGGGGTGCAAGATCACTGGCGGTGGAAACAACAACCGTCGTATATGACATTGCTCCGTATTCTTCAAGAGTCTTAACTATATTGGCAACGGTCGATGCCTTCTGGCCGATCGCAACATAAATACAGTTAACACCCTGACCTTTCTGATTGATGATCGTATCGATGGCGATAGCGGTCTTTCCGGTCTGACGGTCTCCTATGATAAGCTCACGCTGTCCGCGGCCGATGGGAACCATCGAGTCTATAGCCTTGATACCGGTCTGAAGCGGAGTATCTACGCTCTTACGTGTGATAACACCGCTCGCGACTCTCTCAATACGGCGATATTTTGTAGTCTGAATGGGGCCCTTTCCGTCAATGGGCTGACCGAGTGAATTAACTACTCTTCCGAGAAGCGCATCACCTACGGGAACCTCAACGACTCTTCCGGTCGTCTTGACGGTATCACCCTCACTTATATTTCTGGAAGATCCGAGCAGAACGGCACCTACATTGTCCTCTTCAAGGTTAAGGACCATTCCGTAGACCTCTCCGGGGAACTCGAGCAGCTCGCCCTGCATGGCCTTTTCAAGACCATGTACTCTGGCAATACCGTCGGCAACCTGGATAACAGTGCCTACATCCGCAACTTCAAGAGTCGTGGCATAACGCTTTATCTGCTCTTTGATAACGGAACTTATTTCTTCGGGTTTCAAATTCATGCCTTCGTATTTCCTCTCTTACGGTCGGTTCATCCCAACTGTATGTCTAAAAGCCTGGAAGTCAGATCATCGAGTCTGGTCTTGACGGATGCATCCGCCACTCTGTCTCCGATCCTGATGACTATGCCTCCGATGATAGACGGATCCACGGTGTAATGTGTTTCCAGCGTCGCATAGGAAGTAGTCTCCATGATCTTTGACTCCACCGCCATCCTCGCACTCTTATCAAGATCCATGGGAGAAGTGATATAGACCACACCTATCCCTCGATCCGCTTTTATACGGTCGGTAAAAAAATCAAATATGGAGTCAAGTTCTTTAAATCTTTCTTTTTCAACGACAGTGAGCAGGAAGCCGGTGAGCTCATCCATTACCCTTCCGCGGAACGTTTTTTCAACTATCCCTTTCTTTTCCTCTTTGGAAATGGAAGGATGAAGCATGAGCTTGGTAAAATCAGGGTTGTCGTCAAGAATCTTTCTTACGGCAGCCACTTCCTCCATCATGTCATTCGATTTACCGGAGCTTACGGCAGTCTCATAAAGAGCCTCTCCGTATACACCGGAAACTAGCTTTGCCATGTGCTCTCACCTATTTCCTTCAGCGCTTCGTCTACAAGCTGATCCTGCACTTTCGTATCTATAGATGCCGAAACAACCTTGCCTGCTATCATGGATGCAAGCACGACCATTTCCTTCTTAACATCATCAGCCACTTTCTGCTTCTCGAGTTCAGCCTCTCTTGATGCATGCTCAACGATCCTGTCGGCCTCTTCATGAGCACGCTTAACGATCTGCTTCTCATTTTCGATGCCTCGTTTATGAGCATCAGCAAGTATAGCCTCTGCTTCCGAATCCGCCTTCTTCATACGGGTTTCGTATTCTTCCTTAAGTTCTGCAGCCTTCTTCTCGTCTGCGGCAGCGGATGCAAGTTCATCCTCGATGTGTTTTTTCCTGGCTTCAAGATACTTTCTTGCAGGATTCCAGAGAAAATAACTCATGAACAGAAAGAGAACGAATATGGCGATGATCATAAGACAGGAATCGGCGATGAGCTGGAAATCCAGTCCGAAAAGCCTGGGCTGCATTCCTTCTGTCAGTAATAGCATTTTCCTGCCTCCTTTCTCAAATAATTACCGGTCTTCGTGTTCTGTTCACAGATCATACAAAAGGCTTAACGAACATAAGGAGCATTGCAACAAGGAGACCGTAAAGACCGGTGGTCTCTGCAACTGCCTGTCCGAGAAGCATGGTGGACATGATATCGCCCTTTGCTCCGGGATTACGTCCTACTGCTGCGGCACCGTGACCTGCGGCAATACCCTGGCCTACACCGGGTCCGATACCTGCAATAACTGCAAGTCCTGCACCTATTGCGGAACATCCGAAGATAAAGTTCTCATTGAATTCCATATTGTTTTCCTCCGTTAAAACCATTTCTATGTTCAGGGCCGTGCGGCCCCAAGAACCATTTTCAGCGGGATCTGTCTCTAAAGCTCCATCTTTTTTCTGCCGGAGTCAGTTTCCAAACTTCATCTGTTTTTCGCGGGAGTCAGCTCCCAAGCTTCATCTGTTTTTCGCGGGAGTCAGCTCCCAAGCATCATCAGTTTTCTCCGCGTGCGCTGGAAATATATGTCATCGTCAGCATACAGAAAACATATGTCTGTATCGCACCGGAAAAGAGATCGAAATATACATGAAGAGCAGCGGGCCATCCTGTTGCGATCCATCCGAGCAATCCATAGATCAGAGCCATCATTACGGTTCCGGAAAGGACATTTGCGAAAAGACGGAGCGACAGCGATATGGGAACTGCTATATCCGAGATTATATTGATGGGAAGCCAGATGGGAAGCCATGGAGGAAGGGGTGAACACTTATCCTTCCAAAGCTGTGCGGGCTTGTTGAACCTGACCTCGCTGTAGTGGATTATGGTAAATGTGATAAGGGCAAGGGGAAGCGTAACACCGTAATCGGCCGTTGGCGGTCTGAGTCCCAAAAGCCCCGAGATATTTGATAAAAGGATGAAGCAGAAAAGAGTAGCTATGTAATTGAAAAAGATCGGAGCGCTCTTTCCCATGCCTCCCTTTACGGTATTCATGAGAAATTCCACAAGCAGCTCAACTCCGTTCATGAATCCGCTCTGTGGTGCAAACTGCTCACCATCAAGTGCCTTCTTGAATCCGCGTCCGGCTATCACTGAAAAGATCATGAGAATGAGCATAACGATAAGAATGCTCACATGAGTATTGGTGATATAGACCTTGTGGCCGAAAAAAGAATACTCGACCAGTCCATGGACCATGAAATCGATATTATCTGCGGAAAGCAGTAATCCGTATCCCAATTCCTATACCTCCGTTATCTGGTTCCTTCCCGCTCGTTACCTGGAACGAGTTCGGGATGAAGTGCATCATATTCCTCCTGGCTGATGGACTCCGGGTCCTTTTCGCCAAAGAACGAATTGTACGCTTTATGTGTCAAAGGCTGCAGATATGCAGATATCTTCAGACTCATATATGCGACAAAAAAAGCTATTGGGCTTAATCTTTCCGCAATACAGAAGATTGCTATCAAAACTCCAAGTATCACATATCTTTTCAGGTATCCGAAATATATCTTTCGTCTTGCTTCCTTTTCCGGAAGATCAAGTGCCTTGTCAAGAACATTATACATATCCAGCGCTGAAACACATGCCGTCACGATCCCAAAGCCCCAGGAAAAGCACATCCAGAAAACATTCTTTTCCGAGGCGTATCCTGCAAGACCCGCAAAGAAAATACCTGCGATCCCAATGAATACGATCCCCGTTTCAAGCTCCAAAAGTGTCCTATTTCTTTTTTTCAGAGACGCTTTCAGACTCATCTGGCTTATCCGTAGAACCGCTGCCCTGTGTGATACTCATGGCATATCTGTAAATATTCTGAAAACCGGCGACCGCACCGACAAAAAAGAACAATATGGCTATCCATTTTGTCCCGAATTGCCTGTCCAAAAGCCATCCCAAAGCTCCAAGTCCGAGTATGGGAACAAGGAGAAAAAGAGTAAATTGCGACAGCATTGAAAGGGCACGGATAACTTTGTGATCCCGATTTCTTTTCACAATGTAAGAATTATACTTCAAATTGTGGGAAAAGTCTATTAAATGCGGCTCAATTTGTGATAATATACATGCAATAAAATAAGATTTCAGTATATGTATTTTTGTCAAAGGAGTATTTATGACTATCGAGAAGCTTTTCCGAAAAAGGATCATTCCTTCCGAGTGCATACTTCTGAAGGATGATGAGATCATCTATCACGACAACAATGTACTGATAACCAGATGGAAGACACTGAATCCGAAAACGGAATTCAATCACGGGGCCAGCGCGTATATCTTCGAAAAAGGTATTAAGGTCAGTAAATTCTATCGTGAGGACGGTTCTCTTCTCTACTGGTATTGCGATATCGTGGACTACAATATGGATCACGAATCCGGATCCCTTACGGTGACGGACCTTCTGGCGGATGTGATAATCTATCCCTCCGGAAGAATAAAGGTAATGGACCTTGATGAGCTTGCGGATGCACTGGAGGAAGGACTTATCACCCAGGAACAGACCGCTCTTTGCATGAGAAGGCTCGATGCACTTCTGTCGCTGATAGACAGAGACAAATTCGATACTCTTTGCGAGCATCTCGATTCACGCGGATTATAAAGGGCTGATCAGATGATCGGGAAACGACAGACAATAAAGGAATAATAGGACAGTAAAGGACCGGCCATATGGCCGGTCCTTTTGAATGTATATCGGTACGTGTGATGCGCTGCCTTACTGTATGGTCATTACTTAAATGTCCTTGCGCTCTGACAGGTAAAGTAAATGATCTGATACTGATCGGAGATCTTATTTATGAACTCCCTGGCTCCTGCAAGCTTTCTGTCATCAAGATTTACAAAAGGATCATCAAGGACAAGGAAGGGCTTTTCGGATGTGTACATGGCATCTGCCATAGCAACTCTTCTGCAGAGTCCGACAAGGTCCTGGTATCCTTCGGAAAGAGTATCGGTGATCCTGGGCTGTCCCTGCTCGACATATGTCACGTTAAGATTTGCATCTATGGTAAACTCTGTGGAATCTCCTGCAAGGATCTGATAATACTTATCAAACGAAGCCTGAATATCCTTGATGTATTTTGTATTAAAGCTGTCTCTTGCCTCAGCGAGATACTTTCTGGTCTTGACGAGAGTGTCATATTTGATCTTAAGCTCATCAAGCTTTTCATTGCGCTGCTCGTATTCTTCCCTGGCATTTTCCATGGCAGCATAGATCTCGTCTGCCTCGGCAAGCTCCTTCCTGTAGGATTCAAGCTCCTTCTCATCATCCTTCTGGGCAAGCTCGCTCTTTGCAAGCGCATCTTCAAGGTCAAACACTGTAACGGTCTCTTCCTCGGGTCTTACAAGGCCTTCGTATTTTGATACATCATGATCCGTTTCAAATACACTGACCTTTTTGGTTGCAAGCTGAGCATCCTCTGCCCTTGCGGTGATCTGCTCGACTCTTGTGGAGATCTCATTAACGGGCACACAGATCTCGGCAGCTGTAGCCTCGGGGATCGCGGAAGCCTTCATTCCCATTATGGCGCATCTCTTGACATAATCCTTAACGACCTGAAGCCTGTTATCAAAGTCGATCTCTTTGACCATCTCCTCATGGCGCTTTTTCTTTTCACCGAGGGCTTCGTATTCCTTAACCTGATTACGAAGGTTCATAAGATCGCTCATTGCGGATCTTCCGACGAGCTGGATTCCGACTGTTCCGAGAAGATCCTGTGCATCCATCTCGGTTCCCTCTACCAGCTCCTCATCCTCGGCTATCTGGGTCATGAGTTCGTTATATCTGCGTACGGATCCCTCTCCGCTCGTTCTCGTCTCATCGTCATGCTTTTTCTTGATGATAAAGCCGTAAACAATGGCAGCAATACCGAGAGCGGCAGCGGCAAATATCGCGGGATGTATGAATATTCCGAGAAGCACGGCGATAAGGATCACCACGGCTCCGACGATGCACAGTACCACAAAGGGCTTGAAGGTTTCTCTCTGTGCCTCGAGTGCGGCATTTTTTATCGCTTCAGCTTCTTCTCTTCTGTCGGGAAGCTCATCCTTAAGATCCTGGATGGTATTCCATTGTCTGATGAGATTATCGATCGCTTTGGAAGAGGGGATTGACTTGGAGAATTTCTTGGTCTCTTCTTCAAATCTTTCCGCCTCTGCGGGAGTAAGCTCGTGTGATGCCAGCTCCTTTTCGTCGTCCCTGAGCATCTCCGCGTCGCTCATCATCTTCCTTGCCGTCTCCGGATCGGGGATGATGCCGTCGAAATAGCTCTTTGCGCTTCTTAAGTCGTCATCGGCCTTTTCCCTTGCAGCCTTAAGATTTTCATAGTTGGCCTTCTGTTCCCTGAGGTCGAGGAAGGATCTTAACGCTTCAAGTCTTGAGCGGAGCTTTTCCTGCTTTTCCTTATAGCTTCCAACCTTGACCGCAGCCTCATCGCGTTTTGCGGTAAGTTCATCGCGGAGACTGTTCTGCGAATCGATATTTCTGAATAGGTCTTTAAGCTTTGAAAGCTCACCCTCCTCTTTATTTATCAGACCGGTGGCTCTGTCGGGAGTAAGTCTGTCACACTCCTTCTTAAGTCTCTCGTCGGCAGCTTCGTATTTCCTCATATCATCATCGCGCTCGGAAACGCCGCCGATCCTGGCGCTTATGTCACTGGTGACACTCGTTGCGCAATCCTGCTGTGATACGTATGCGGTCCTTTCAAAAGAATCAACATCTATGCCGAAAAGAGCAATACCCGGCACGGGTTCAAAATCGTGATTGGCCATTCCGGTCTCTGTGTTCATGATCTTGAACACATCCTCGGATTCCTTGCTTCCGAAGGTTCTGTATATGCAATACTTTACCCCGTCTTTTTCAAAGGTAAGGTTTCCGCCGTAGGTTCCGTTCTGCCAGGGCTTGAAGAATTTCCTCTCATTATCTATTTCGGATCTTGACTTCTCATTTGAAAAGCCATAGAACATCACCTTGATAAATGACGCGAGTGTCGATTTTCCGCTTCCGTTATCTTCCTGAAAGCAGTTGATTCCCTCGGTGAAATCCTTATCCACTCCGCTTAGCTTTCCGAAGTTTTCAACATGACATGAAACGAGTCTCATAAGCTGATATCCTCCCCCTTAAGTGCCTGTATCGCACATCTTACTATACGGCCTCTCTCATCCTCGCTGAGATCGTCATCGGCCTTAAGAAGTCTTACAAGCTCTCCCTTAAGAGAGGCTTCATGAAGATACTCCTCATAATCTATGGCAATCCTGCTGCAATCCTTAACTTCCGCAAAAAAGAACCTGTCACTGAGCTGGCGGCGGACATGCTCGACATCCTTCTCAATATTGACATCCGTCTCACCCTTCAATATAACCCTTACAAGATCCTCCGAGGTTGCCGTCGTAGCCTTGATGGCATCCGCTACAGCCTTGTCGATCTCGGGGGTATTCATGCACTCCGTGATGTCCGTCTCTATCTCGTAGATATTTCTCTTTGAGAACGGAACAAATACAGGCTCACATGTCAGCTTCTCATCATCTATATCGAGAAGGACAAATCCCTTCTCACCGCACTCATCAAAGCCTCTGCCCTCTATGCAGCCCGAATAGCAATACTTTCCTCTTGAGGGAAGTTCACCGGTCGCATATGAGTGATAATGGCCGAGTGCCAGATAATCGATATTCTTATTCTTCAGTCTGGACAGGTCAATGCTGACCGACTTGTCCTTTCCCTGATACTTGTCAGCGCTTCCGTGCATGACAACAATATTCATGGCATCATAGTCAAGGATGAGCTCTGTATATGCCTTATCAAATCCATCCTCGCCGGGAACGATCCCGGTTATCACGATATCCTTTCCGGCCGAAGTCCTGATGGTATCCTTCTGTATCCCTTCATCTCCAAACACCTTCAGATTACCGGGAATATCATCTCCGTTAAAATATCCGTCCTCGTCATGATTTCCTCTCAGATAATAGAAAGTTACTCCGGGATGGCTCTCAAATGCCGCCTTCACTCTGTTCACAGCACCCACTCTGGCACTCTTGGTATCGAACAGATCACCTGCAATGATCACGGCGCTGACACCGTTCTCATCAGCATAATCGGCAATACCGCAGAATGTATCGAGAATTTCATCTCTTCTGGTTGCAGCCTTGGATTTGTCCAGTCTTGATTCCATCTTGGAATCAAGATGAGCATCCGCCATGTGTAAAATCTTCATACCCGTTCCTTTCTTTTATCAGCGGTTTTCGCTCTTAACGACCAGAGCTCCCGCGAGATTACCTATGATACTCATCATATCGATGTCGGACTGTGACCACTTCCTGGTCTTATTAAATACGTCAAAGGTCATGACCGCACACGGAACTTCACCTGAAAAGGTTACGCATACGACGCAGGCACCGACCTCGAGGTTCTTGAATCTGTCATACATCACAGGATTTGATTCTTTGATCGATTCGGTGTTGTTCAGGACATAAGTATGGTCATCTCCGCCCATATGCGTAAAACCGGTAAAATCATATGCCACCGCATCTTCTCTTCTGATGTTCTCGAGCACGTATTTTCCGTCAGAGCACAAAACCTCCGCGGGATTTTCACCGATGACGGTGATACCGTCAAGATCGAACACGGTCCTGATATCACGCTGGACATTTTTATTTCTGAAAAGATAATCAATACCTTTTTGTGAAAGACCGAGAACAAGCGATGTTATAAATTCCCGCTTCTTTTCTCTGGAGAGAGCATAAGATACGGCCTGGCTTTCCATATAATTGCCGCCTATGCCGCCGTGCAGCTTCTCATCGTAGATGATATGCCTGTTCTTGCCCTTCTCCTTGGCTATATAAAGCGCCTTATCCGCCTTTGCAAAAAGAGTATCTATCGCGCTGCCGTCAACCGGGAAGGAGCTGACGCCGATTGAGAGAGTAAGCTTGAACCTGCCATCATATTTGAGTGCCAGAGACTTGCACAAAACCTTGAGCATATTCTTAAGAGCTTCTCTCGATGGTATCCCGTATGTAAAAGCCATGAATTCATCACCGCCGAAGCGTCCGACAAATCCTCTGTTTCCCACAATAGACATGAGGGAGTCAGCAACATATGCTATAACCTCATCTCCGAATGCATGGCCGTAATTGTCATTGATATTCTTGAAGTCATCGATATCGATCATAATGAGCCAGGAGGTCCTGCCCCCAAGCGTCGGAAGCATATCAATGATATATTCCGTGACCGCCCTCTTATTGAGAAGTCCCGTTCCTGCATCCCTTGCGGCCGGAGTCATATAATACGGTTCATCACTTGCTCTGTTATTGGAAATATATATTCCGGCGACTATGGACTCGTGCCCCTGAAGTGCACCTCCGATAAACTTTGAGGTTCTCTTATAGCCTTCTGCCGTTGAATACTGGACTGTATGTGAGATATTCCTCTGCCTGTTTTTCAGCGCGGAAATGAGTGTATCCATCTCTTCGCGGTATGCGGGATTGCTTCCTATATGCTTTTCCTGCACGCTGCTAATGTACTCATCAAGATCCGAATCTGTAAGAACAAAGCAATTGCCGTTAAAGTATTTATACAGCACAAGACCGTTAGTCTCGCTGTTATACTCAAAGTATATGTCGCTTCGCATGGACATGAAGTAACGGTACTTCGATATCTTCAGACGATCGGATTCCATCGCGCCGGCAAAACCGGCCATGTCGGAATAACAGATCCTTCCAAGAGGCAGACCATTCTCTGTCTCATCGGTAGAGATCAGGCTAAGGTATATGCCGGAGCATACTCCGCCATTATGGTTATTGAGTTCAGTCACCAGCTCAAGTATCACTTCTCCGGACGGCCTTTTTGAATAGTCCGGATCCGATAATGCCTTCTGAACCGCTGCGGCAAGGATATTTCCGTCTTCTAACGGCATAAGGTCATAAAGTGGAAGAGCGGAATTTTTATCGACAAAAGTATAGTGCCATTCTCCGGCACTTGTTATGGTCCCGTCCTTTCTGATCAGAGCATTGACCATGACCGGCGGAGAAAAATTGTAGGATTCGTTTTTTCTGTCAAGTCGCATGCGAGCTCCCCTCTTGCCGTGGCGCAAAGTGTTCTGCACCTGCAAATAATCTCGCTGTTAACGTGTTCAATAAAAAATGTGGTGCCCTATCTGTATTCCGGTAAGCCCCTCGATAGGAGTCCGGAAATAAACACATGTACCGACATTGGTCACGCCCGACATTGCTTCATCCGCCGCCCTGTAGCAGCTTGATGTAGCTCTGTTTTCCGCGAGCGCAATAGCCAGTCTTCCGCTTCCTGCAGGCGAAAACTGGCTTCGCTGATAAATAACTCCGGTAACCGTATCCGGATACTTTGAAGACAGCAGTCTGTTTATGACAACGGCCCCAACTGCCACCTGGCCTTCATAGGGTTCGCCGCCGGCTTCACAGTAGATCAGATTGGCAAGAAGATATCTGTCATTTTCCTCAAATGATACTTCCGAAATATCTCTCCATACGCCCTGCGCAGCAGCTCTGGACATAGCCTGTTCTTCCGCAAGTCTCTGTCTCAGATATGCCAGATCCGCTTCCTTGGCAGCTATCGCCGCTTCATATGCAAGGGCAGCTGCTTCGGCATCTTCGATCTGGTCGGAATATTCTCCTATGACATCCCGGGTCTCGGAAATGATGCCGGACACCCTGCTCTGCTCCGCTGCAGTCTGCTCCTGAAGGGATTCAAGCTCGGCTTCTTCCATCTCAAGCCTTGCCTTCTGTTCTTCGATAAAAGCCCTGTTCTGCTTGAATTCCTCAAGCTTTCTCTGGTCATAGTTCTCTATTTTTTCAAAAAAATCCGCAGCAGTGAGCAGCTCCGAAAGAGATCTTGAGCTCAGTATAGCAGTCAGATAATCCTGATTGCCTCTCTCATACATGTCCCTGACTCTTATGACCATGCATTCGTACTGCCACTCTTCGGTAGCAATAGCTTCTTCCAGCGCGATCCTGGTCGCTTCTATCTCGCTTCGCTTATCGACCATGCTGACTTCAAGTTCGGCAAGATTATCGCCTATTTCCTCAAGCTGTCCGTTCAGCTCGTTAACCCTGACCTGAAGCTCACCCTGCTCTGTCCTCATAGCATCAAGTGCATCTTCATTGGCCTGCTGCTGGGCCTCAAGATCTTCTTTTTCGTGCTGTACCTGGTCTATCTGCTGCTGGGTCGTAGCCTCTGTCTCACAGTACGGGATCTGCACCAGTGCCCCGATCAGAGCAAATGTAAGCAGACCGGTGATCGCGATATGAAATCCGCTTTTCCGGTAAAGTCTCCTGAGTATGCTTTTGCCTATGTATGATCTCTTCATTTAAAGCGAAATGCTTATATTCCTGCCTGTTTCCTTATACTGGACATATTTGACGCCTGCTGCATCGAACATCCTCTTTGCCGCAACATTGGAATCCGTTCCGGCATATTTGTCGCTGTGATAAACGACCTCCCTGATACCGGCCTGGATTATGGCCTTGGCGCATTCATTGCACGGAAAAAGAGAAACATAAAGGATGGTATCCTCCAGCGATCCTCCCCTGTAATTGAGTATCGCATTCAGCTCACTGTGCGTGACAAAGGCATATTTATTGGTTCCGGGATTGCCTTCCCTGCTCCAGGGAAATTCATCGTCGCTGCATCCCTTGGGCAGGCCGTTATATCCCATCGAAAGTATCTTATGATCACGGCTTACAATACAGCACCCCACCTGGGTGTTGGGGTCCTTGCTGCGAAATCCCGAAAGATGGGCCACGCCCATAAAATACTCGTCCCAGCTGATATAATCTTCTCTCTTCTTTTCTTCCATTATTTGGTACCGAAAATCCTGTCACCGGCATCGCCGAGACCGGGTACGATATAATTGTGGTCATTGAGCTTTTCGTCAACCGAACCGATGAAGATGTCCACATCGGGATGAGCTTCCTTAAGAACCTCTATTCCCTTGGGAGCCGCAATGATGCAAAGGAAGTGGATATTCTTGCATCCTCTGAGTTTCAGCATGGAGATTGCCTCAACAGCAGATCCTCCGGTTGCGAGCATGGGATCTACCACAAAGATCTCTCTCTCGGCACAGTCTGCGGGAATTTTGCAATAATACTCAACAGGCTTGGATGTGTCCGGATCCCTGTACAGTCCGATATGTCCGACCTTTGCCGTAGGGATCATCGAAAGCATTCCGTCCACCATCCCGAGGCCGGCACGCAAAATGGGGATGACCGCCAGCTTCTTTCCGGCAAGCTGCTTGACCGTTGTCTTGCAGATGGGAGTCTCGATCTCCACGTCCTCGAGCCTGAGATCTCTTGTTGCTTCATAGCACATGAGCATTGCGATCTCGCTTATGGTCTCGCGGAATTCCTTGGTTCCCGTCTCTTTCCTTCTGATAAAACCTATCTTGTGTCTGATCAAAGGATGATCCATTACCACTACTTTTCCCATACCGCTTCTCCTTGGTTTAATTATTATCTGATTCTATCTGTCTGATCCTTCTGGCATGTCTCTGGGCACCGGAAAACTCCGTGTCGATAAACGCTTCGGTGATGGCCTCCGCAAGAAGGGGACCCACTATGCCCGCACCGAGTGAGAGCATATTGGCATCATTGTGAAGTCTTGTCATCTTTGCACTTAACGGATCGGAGCAAAGTGCGCATCTTATTCCTTTTACCTTGTTGGCGGTGATGCTGACTCCGATACCGGTGGTGCACACAACGATACCCTTTTCACATTCACCGGATGCCACAAGCTGCGCTGCCGCTTTTGCAAATTTGGGATAATCGCAGCTGTCTTCCGAAAAGGTTCCGACATCCTGGACTTCATGCCCCTTTTCGGTAAGGAATATTTTGAGATGCTCCTTAAGAGCATATCCGCCGTGATCACAACCGATAGAAATCTTCATTTAAGCTTCCTCCCATTTCGAACCTGCCGATTTCAAAAGTCTGTTCCAAAGTGCTTCTCCAAATCCCAGATCCGTAAAATTTTCAACATAGATGATCTCTGCGCCTTCATCGTCCATATCCCTGAGAGCGGTGTAAAAAACGTGCGCCGCCGCCTCGGCATCATCCAATGAACCTGCATGTCTCACAATATCCGCTTCATACCTTGAAGCATTATCGGCGCTGCATATGACTCCTGACCTGAGCCCGCTTTTTCTGGCATTTTCAAGTCCCTGACAGATATGTTCGTAGACCTTCTCGGGCGTTCCCCTGACGGGTATGACTTCGCCCTTAGGTGCATAATGCCTGTATCTCATGCCGGGAGCCTTGGGTCTTTTACTGCATCCCGGATCCAAAAGCGCCGGATCCGTCTCAACCCTGATCCCGAGAACATCCGAAAGCATCTTATTGGTAATATACCCCGGCCTCAGGACCTGTATCTTATCTCCGGCCAGATCTATTATGGTCGATTCTATTCCTATGTCATTTTCTCCGCCGTCTATGACCGCGTCTATGCGTCCGTTCATATCCTCGAGGACATATACTGCGGTGGTCGGGCTCGGTTTTCCGGACAGATTGGCACTCGGAGCAGCTATATACCCCCCGGATGCTCTTATCAGCTCCAAAGCAGAAGGGTTATCCGGCATTCTCACAGCAACCGTATCAAGTCCTCCGGTAGTCCTTCGGGGAACTGCGTCCGACGCCCTGAGTATCATTGTAAGAGGGCCCGGCCAGAACCTTTCGGCAAGCTTTACGGCTTCTTCCGGAATATCCTCCGTGATCCTTTCAAGATCGTTCATGTCGCATATATGCACGATGAGCGGATTATCCGAAGGTCTGCCTTTTGCCGCATATATCTTCTCCGATGACGATGCATTAAGAGCATCTCCCCCGAGTCCGTATACGGTTTCGGTAGGGAAGGCCACCAGTCCGCCGCGCTTTATGATAAGTCCGAACTCTCCTATCTTCTCTTTGTCACGCTCAGTCAAAGGTCCTTCGGGATTTTCAATTTTGTATACCTGAGTATCCACGATATCCGTTACTGTCCGTAAGTATAAAGCCTGAGAAGATTCCATACATCGGCATTTCCGTATCCGATCCTCCATACTCCGACTCCGCCAAGGTTCATGGTGTTCATGACGTTAAGCTTGGCGCTGATGGACTGGGAATCCTCCAGCCAAATCTGGTACAAAGTAGTTCCCTCTCTCCACTCGGCATAATTCTGACCCGTCTCATCGTCCCAGACCGGAGTCTGACCGACTCTTTGGAGGAAATCGCTCTGATTGTTGAGTGTCACATACTGTCCCGATGTTCTTCCGTCGCTGGTGGTCCACAGTACCGTATAGAACGGAAGCGCATTAATGACCTTTTCGGAAGGAACCTTCTCAAGAGTCATGTTCAGGCCATTCTGGACGTATCCTATGCTTGCAACACTTCCTGCAACACCGCCCGAAGGGTAGTGCTCATCATATCCCATGATCAGGACATAATCGACAAACTGCCCCTGAAGGTCGAGCCTGTAAAGTGAATTATATTCATAAGGTACATAGTTATCCGTGGAAAGACATATTCCGTTTTGCCTGCACAGTACGGATACCTCCCTCAGAAACTGAACCCAGTAAATACTGCTGTCATCGGGCATCTGCTCGAAGTCAAAATTCAGTCCGTCCGCCCCGACTGCGGTTACGGCAGCAACAAGATCTGCCGCAAGCTTTCTCCTTCTGGGAGTATCCGAAAGAAGATAGGTCTCATCTATATCAATTCCATTTTCGTTGCCGTAGTTAAAGTTATCGGCAACAACCCATACCTTGATCCCGTTACCGTGAGCTCTTGCAACATAATCGGCCGATCCGAAATTCCTGAAGCCTCCCTCATTGTCGGTAAGAGAGATCCATGTGGGAGCGATGACATTGATTCCCAATGCTTCATTAAGTGCTTCACCGAGGGTGTCGTTTCCGGCCATGCCAAATACCGGGTGAAAGCCGAGGTTTACCTTTGTATCCAGTCTTACGGTGGTATATTCCGGAAGAGTGGGAGCCATGGGAGGAATGTCGGTATACGGATCTGCCGAGGTCATTCTCTTGTTCTCTATGTAACCGATGATCCCGTCAGAAGTCTTTACCTTGCTCCAATCCTCCATCGCCTCGATCAGCTCAACCTGTTCGCCATCTTCAACATCACGGAGTATGGGGCTCTTGATGCCGCCTCTTTCGCGGATCTGTGTATTTCTTGTTACGGTCCTCATTTCATGGGTATTGCCCCACATCGTATAAAGCTGAACGTGGCTTTCATAAATGTCCACGGTAAAAAGAGCGAACATCTTAAGATAATCCGCAGCCACATAAAGTTTGTCATTTTCTCTGAGTGTAAGAGGATAACCCAGATCAGTCATTACTCCCGATACGCCATAAGAAGATGCTCCGTCGCATACCTCGTAGGTTTCCTTGGCGGTGGTATACATAAGGCATCCGCCGTTATATGCACCGTCATAGAAAAAACCTTCCGTCAGATATGCCTTTACGGTATCCATATCAAAATAGCATCTTCCGTCACGTATCAAAGCCTGTGCCGGGATCTGGTCATTTTGAAGGATGATGGCAGCCATTTCGCCCGAAACGCCGTAATGCTCAGCCAGATCGGCCCTTTCGGTGCCGTACGAATATTTCTGATATAAGGGGATCCCAATGGAGACAGCCGCGACAATAAGGATCAGTATCATCGGGATCAGTACGACCAAAAATCTTTTCTTTCTCTTTTTCATCAGTTACATCCAGTCATGAAATGATTCGTATGATCGCATAATCATACATAGTTATTTTAGCACACAGCGCCTCGTACGTCATCAGTTTTTAGCCCCAAAAAGGCTCTCTGCCGCATCCGGAAAACGGAGCGGCAAAGAGCCTTATGGTGCATGGCTTCTGACTCGCCTGAAATACCTTTCAATCAGCTACAGTAAAATACGAACGGGACCTTTTTCAGAAATGAATGGCTCATTGATCAAAGGAGAAATACCGTGATATATTTCCCCGATCCCGGCATCTTCGGATTCAGCAATAGTTTCATAGATCATTCGGAAATCCTTCCGATCAGGGGTTCCCGAAACATACAGCGCCCATCTGACGGGCATGATTTAATATTTTATTGGTTTTTGGATTATTTTGCCTAATATGGCATGTGGAGGAAATCTCCAGTGAAAGATAACCCCGGCACGCAATGTGATCATGCATGCGGTTCTTCCTTACCGCAGCTTGGAAACTGCGGAAAAATATTTTCCGGCCCTGTGGGCCGTTCTTTTGCCGATCATCTCCTTTCCGCTGTCTGTTTTCCGGAGATGCACTCAAATTATCGCTTTCGGAGACAAACAAAGACAATGGTTATCTTTCACGTATTTTTTGCGACAGATGCGTCATAAAAGTAATCCGAAAGCTGAATCATGCCGATAAAAGGTCAAACGGGAGCTTTTGTGCATTCTTTTTGCCAAAAAACGGCAACGATATTTATTGACGTATATGATCAAAACAGCTATTATATGAAAATCTCAAAGACAGGAGGGGAATTATATGCAGATCGAAGTCATAGGAAATCTCCGCATAAAATGTACCCTTACAGATGAATATCTTAAATCGCGCTGGCTGGATATATCCGATCTTGCATATGGCAGCGAAGCCATGACTGCTCTTTTCAGGGACATTATCGAAGAGACAAGGGAAAGATTCGGTATTGACTTTTGTGCACGTGAGAATCATCCGGTAATGATAGAGGCTGTCCCCATGGGAGAAGGCTCCCTGACAATATTCATCAGCAAGGCCGAAGACGCAGAGGAGCTTGATACCAGATTTTCCAGATTCAGCCCGTATTCGGCTGGCGGAGGCATCACACCGATGCTGGGGGCGGATCCGGATGACGATCCCGATACGGATTTTGACACGGATGATGAAGAAGGCGAAGCAGCTCCAAGGATCAGACCGGCCAGACCTGTTGTCAAAAAGTCAGCAAGTGAAATTGGTAAGCCCTTCTTTGAAGTACTGGACAATGAAAAGGAAAAGATCCTGGAAACCGGTTGTCTTATCACCGTAAGCTTTGACAAGCTTTCAGATCTGATGGACCTTGCTTCCGGTGTTAAAGGATATGAGGGTGAGTCCTCAGTATACAAGAACAGGGAAAACGGAAAATACCTTCTGGTGATCCCTTCCGTAGGCGAAGATTTCAAAAAGGCGTCCGCCTTGGCAGAAAGTGCCACGGAGTTTGGCTCCGTAAGGGTGGTTCCAAGGTCCGGAGCAGCATTTTTGGACAGAAATTACGATGTTCTCATAGCATCCCGCGCCCTCGAAAAACTCGCGCAGTGATCAGGTATCATTACATACTATCAGCAGGCAGGAAAGGTTTCCTGTCTGCTATTTTTATGAGTGAAATTATGCTATAATCATTCGGAATGGTGTTTTGATCATTATCACTTGCAAAAGAAAGGAAAAGGCAATGATGAAAACCCGCCTGAAGGTGAAGGGGCATTTAAGGTCTTACATGCGTTTCAGCCTGTACCTTGGAATATTGCTCCTTGCAGTCAACATAGCGCTCTTCCCTGTTTCCATACAGGCCGGCGCATTGTTAAGCGCGTTTACGATCTTTTATTTTATCGTTTCGCTGACTCTGTACTACAATAACAAGCCCCTTATCATGAATGAGCTTGTAAGCTTTGCCACCGAATACGGACAGATCCAGAAAAAGCTTCTCAAAGATCTTGATATCCCCTATGCCCTTCTCGATGAGGACGGCAAAGTCATGTGGACAAATCTTGCCTTTGAACAGATCACCGGTGACTCGACAAAATATAACAAGTCCATCACTTCGTTTTTCCCCGTTATAACGGGCGACAAGCTTCCCAGGGAAGAGGATTCCGTGGAATCCGAATTCGATATTGAGCATGAGGGAAGGGATTATTCCATCAAGCTCAAGAGGATACCCTTAAGGGAAATGGCTGAAAACAGCGATCTTATAGAAGCCGAGAGCTACAACGGATATCTTATCGCAATGTTCATGTTCGACAAAACAGCTCTCAACATTGCCCTTCAGGAACTCGACGACCAGTCACTCTGCGTCGGAATGATATATCTCGATAATTTCGATGAAGCAATGGAAAGTGTCGAGGAGGTCAAGCAGAGCCTGCTTGCAGCTCTGATAGACAGGAAGGTCAACAAATACATATCTTCCATGGACGGCATCTGCCGCAAGATGGAGAAGGATAAGTACCTTGTTATCCTCAGAAAAAAAGCTATCGCCGAGATGCAGGACAGGCATTTCGAACTGCTCAGTGATATAAAGACCGTCAAGATCGGTGAAAACAGCATGGCCGTGACCACCAGCATAGGGCTCGGAGTAGACGGACTTACATACGCACAGAATTATGAATACGCCCGCAACGCCATAGATCTTGCCCTCGGCAGAGGAGGAGACCAGGCCGTTATCAAGACCAAGGATCAGGTAACCTATTACGGCGGAAAATCCCAGACCGTTGAAAAGAGTACAAGAGTCAAGGCAAGGGTCAAGGCCCAGGCACTCAGGGAGATAATCTCCGCGAAAGACAACGTCCTGATAATGGGACACAGAAATCCGGATGCCGATGCATTCGGAGCTGCTGTAGGTATCTACTGTATTTCAAAGGTTCTCGGCAAGAATGCATATATCGTAATGGATAATGCCAATAACGATATACAGCCCCTCATCGATACATTCATCAGCGGCGGGGAAGAATACGAGGATGTCCTCATCAGCTCACAGCAGGCTATCGATCTGGCATCTCCTGCCTCGGTACTCGTTGTTGTAGACGTCGGAAAGCCTTCGATCACCGAATGTCCGGATCTCATAAAATACTGCAAGACAATCGTCGTCCTCGACCATCACAGGTCCGGAAGCGAGACCATAGAGAATGCAACCCTCTCATACATAGAACCTTATGCGTCAAGTGCATGTGAAATGATCTCCGAGATACTCCAGTATGCAGCCGACAATGTCAAGATCAGACCGGAAGAAGCAGACTGCATGTATTCCGGCATAATGGTCGATTCCAACTCCTTCCAGAGCAAGGCGGGAGTAAGAACCTTCGAAGCCGCCGCCTTCCTCAGGAGATGCGGTGCCGATGTAACAAGAGTAAGAAAGATGTTCCGTGCGGGAGCCGATGAATACAGAGCCAAGGCTGATGCGGTTTCCCAGGCAGAGATCTACAAGGGAAGCTTTGCAATATCCGTTTGTACGGCGGACGATTGTCCGAGCCCTACTGTTATCGGAGCGCAGGCAGCCAACGAGCTGCTCAATATCCGCGGTATAAAAGCAAGCTTTGTGCTTACCGAATATTCGGGAAAGATACACATAAGTGCAAGGTCGATCGACGAAGTCAACGTCCAGCTCATAATGGAGCGCATGGGCGGCGGTGGACACCTCTCGGTTGCGGCGTGTCAGCTTGAAGGAACTCAGATAGAGGAAGCGATCGGCGAACTCAAGAAAACAATCGATTCAATGATGGAAAGTGGTGAAATCTAATGAAAGTCATATTACTGAAAGATGAAAAGAAACTCGGAAAAAAGGGTGATATCATAAATGCCAGCGACGGATACGCAAGGAATTACATACTTCCGCAGGGCATAGGCGTGGAGGCCACTCCGGCCAACATCAACGACCTCAAGCTTCAGAAAGCCAATGAAAAGAAGGTCGCCGATGAAAAACTCGAGGAGGCAAAAAAGCTTGCCGACAAGCTTGCGTCCATAGAGGTAAATACCACCATCAAAACCGGTGCGGGCGGACGCGCGTTCGGTTCGATCTCTTCAAAGGAGATTGCCGAGGAGTGCAAGAATCAGCACGGAATAACCCTCGATAAGAAAAAGATAGTCCTCGACGATCCCATTAAATCCCCCGGAACATACAATATTTCGGTCAAGATCCATCCCCAGGTAACAGGCACACTCAAGGTAACGGTCACAGAGGCATAAAATGGACGTATACGGTGAAAACATTCTCAAAAAAGTCATGCCCCATGACGATGACGCGGAGAGAGCCGTTCTCACGAGTATGCTGCTGTCCCCCAAGGCTATTCAGGAAGTTCAGGAGATCATCAAAGCCGGAGACGAATTCTATAACAAGATCTACGGCATAATATTTGATACCATAGTCGATATGGAAAACTCCGGCGGAAAAGCCGATCCTGTCACCCTCAAGGACAAGCTCAGTGAAAAAGATCTTCCGCCCGAAGTGGCAAGTCTTCCATTCATAATGGATATAATGAAGGACTCGTCCTCTTCCACAAGTGCAAACGTAACTTATTATGCGGACATAGTTCATAAAAAGGCCGAATCAAGAAGCCTGATAAATGCCGCGGAACAGATCGCAGAGCAGGGATACAAGGATGATCTCAGCGTACAGGATCTTTTTGACACCGCGGAAAAAAAGATCTTCGAAGCTACCCAGTCAAGGATCGTACGCGATGTAAAGCCGATAAAAGAGATATTTTACGAAGCTCTCACCAATGTATCCAAAGCATACAGGATGCAGGGACAGGTAACCGGTGTCTCAACAGGCTTTTCAGATCTTGACTATATGACATCAGGCTTCCAGAGATCCGATTTCATCCTGATCGCCGCCAGACCCTCCATGGGAAAGACCGCTCTTGCGCTCAACATTGCCGAACATATGGCACTGAAGGCCAGAGCCGGTGTCGGGATATTCTCACTGGAAATGGGCGCCACTCAGCTTGCCAACAGACTTATGGCAATGAATGCAAGGGTTGAAGCATCAAACCTCAGAAGCGGCAAAATTTCCGGGGACGATTATCTGAAGATAACCGAAAGCGGTACTCTTTTCGGAAATTCCAAGCTTTTCATAGACGACACACCCGGAATATCCGTATCGGAAGTCAGGGCAAAATGCAGGAGATGGAAAGCACAGGGTGATCTCGATATTATTTTCATAGACTATCTCCAGCTCATGCAGGGCTCAGGACGTGCAGAGAGCAGACAGCAGGAGGTTTCCCAGATCTCAAGAGACTTAAAGGGACTGGCAAGAGAACTGGATATTCCGGTCGTTGCACTTTCCCAGCTTTCACGTACCGTTGAAAGCCGTAAGCCTCCAAAGCCCATGCTCTCCGATCTGCGTGAATCCGGTGCGATCGAGCAGGATGCCGACGTTGTAATGTTCATCTACAGAGAGGATTATTACAACAAGGACACAAAAAGAAAGAACGTCTCAGATATCATCATTGCCAAGCAGCGTAACGGCCCGGTCGGGGATATACATCTGGTATGGCTTCCGCAGTATACCAAGTTCGCCAATATGAGCAAGGACGAAAAGGACCGTCTCAAGGCGGACAGTGATGACGAATAAGCAAATAAGCCGGGACAAGATAAACCAAAACAAAAAAATTGCAGGTGCATCGCACCTGCAATTTCATTTTCTGAATGCTGTTTAATTAAGCCTGCTCGATAGCAGAAACAGGGCACTGTCCGGCACATGCGCCACAATCAATGCACTTTTCCTTATCGATCTCAAACTTGCCGTCTCCCATGGAGATAGCGCCTACAGGGCACTGAGCCTCACATGAACCGCAGCAGATGCATCCTTCGCCAATCTGATATGCCATAATAAACACCTCCTTACATATTGATCCTGTCCTGTCTCAAAGGCCGGTCCATAATGCTCCGTCCCAGGTACAGAGGATCTACAACCCTACCGGATAATTTTATAATAATCGTCAGACTATTACAAGAATTATTTATGTTCAAAACTCTCTCCGGCAGCCTTAAGTTCTTCGCGCCTTTTCTTTATTCCGTCGAGTATGACCTTCTTTTTTTCTATGAGCACCTTGGTATCAAGAGGCTTGGTATCCTTAAGCCTGTAATCAATTCCGAGCTCCTCATATTTCTTCTTCCCCATATCATGATAGGGAAGTGCATCGAGAGCACGTAAATTGTGGAACTGTCCGATGAAATATCCGAGATCATACAGATACTTGTCATCATCGGTAAGACCCGGAACTATCACATGACGGATCCACATATCGACATTCTTTTCCTGCAGATAGAACGGAAACTTTAAAATGTTGGTATTAGGCTGCTTGCAAAGATCAAGATGATGTTCATTATCGATATGCTTTATGTCAAGCATTACCAGATCGGTAACCTCTGCAAGCCTGTCATATTTCTTCATAAGCTCCGCATTATCAGGGTTGAACATGATTCCCGATGTATCGAGACAGGTATGCACCCCGTCTTTTTTGCAGAGTTCAAAAAGCTCGATCAGAAAATCTATCTGTACAAGCGGCTCTCCTCCCGTTACGGTAAGTCCGCCGCCGTTCTGATAGAACGAATCATTCCTGTGATACTGCTCCATGATATATGAAGGCTCCATATCTGTAGCGCCTGCCATCTCCCACGTGTCAGGGTTATGACAATATGCACATCTCATAGGGCAGCCCTTTACAAATACGACAAATCTTGTTCCCGGACCGTCAACGGTTCCAAAGCTTTCCAGCGAATGAATATGTCCTATCATCTGTTCTCCTTGCATTAATTTCCGCTCTTTTGGCGGAAGTGTTTTTCTAAAAAAGGCCCGAAGCTTGTGCTCCGGGCCTGATATTTTTGTTACTCCGATATACCGGATCACGTCGTCACTCAGTAACTTCCGCAATCCGTCAGGCATTTACCAAACTTCACTTTCCGGTTGGAACATGCATTTTGCTCATGCCCGCACGGGTCAGAAAGACTCGTGGAATGTTCTGGAGATAACGTCTGCCTGCTGCTCGGGAGTCAACTTGATGAAGTTAACTGCGTATCCGGATACACGGATAGTGAGCTGAGGATAGTTCTCGGGATGCTGCTGAGCATCGAGAAGGGTTTCTCTGTTAAGGACATTTACGTTAAGATGGTGGCCACCCTTGGTAGCATAACCATCAAGAAGATTTACCAGGTTGCTAACCTGTGTTTTAGATGCTTCTGCCATGATTATTTTCCTCCTGTTAGAATAGGCAAATGTATCTTACACCTGCCACATTTTTAATTCACTGATAATCGTCGATACCCTGATGGAGTGTAGGAACGCTGCATGCCAGAGGGGTTCTGGAACAATCCGTGCAACCCATGGTGGTAACATCCCGGACATCAGTCTGATCTTCCGACGTGTCGACATTTACATGTCCGGTGCCGTTTTCGAAACCTTCATCGAGCATCTTCACAAGATCATCTATCATGTCTTTCTGATCCATAGCGATATCCTTTCCGTATTATGACAAATCCTTGTCCCCTCCGGCCAAGGCACAGGCAGCCTGCAAAAGTGCCTGCCCTCTGGCCTGTGCGTGGCCTTCAGAGATAATCAAAAGTAAATTACTTGCTGAGATCTACGTCAATGTCTCCTGCAAATACCTTGTCATCCTTGCCGAGTGCACCGGGGATGATGGTGAAGGTATTGGAGATTCCGTCCTGAGCATCGTTGAAAGGAAGCTTGGATACGGAAGAAAGTGATGCAACTGCACCGTGGGTGTCACGTCCGTGCATCGGGTTAGCTCCGGGTGCGAAAGGCATTCCCTTCTTACGTCCGTCAGGAGTGTTACCGGTTGCCTTACCATAGGTAACGTTGGAAGTGATGGTAAGGATGGAGGTGGTAGGAACACCATCTCTGTAGGTATGGTGACGGCGTACGGCTGTCATAAACTTGTGAACGATCATCTGAGCGATCTCGTCTACGCGGTCATCATCGTTACCGTACTTAGGGAACTCACCGGTGGTCTTGAAGTCGGTGATGATACCGTCTTCGTCACGGATAACTTCAACCTTAGCATACTTGATTGCTGAAAGTGAGTCAGCAACGATTGAAAGTCCGGCGATACCGGTTGCGAAATATCTCTTAACGTTCTTGTCATGAAGAGCCATCTCTGCTCTCTCATAGCAATACTTGTCGTGCATGTAGTGGATGATGTTGAGGGTGTTAACGTAAACCTCAGCCTGCCACTCCATCATATCGATGAACTTGTCCATAACATCATCATAGTCAAGGACATCACCGGTTACAGGACGATACTTAGGTCCGACCTGCTTCTTGGTAACCTCATCGATACCACCGTTAAGAGCATAAAGGAGACACTTAGCAAGGTTAGCACGTGCTCCGAAGAACTGCATCTCTTTACCGATGACCATGGAGGATACACAGCAAGCGATACCGTAATCATCGCCGTGAACAACTCTCATGAGATCGTCGTTCTCGTACTGGATCGAAGAAGTGGTGATGGAGATCTTAGCACAGTACTTCTTCCAGTTCTGAGGAAGTCTGGTTGACCAGAGAACGGTAAGGTTAGGCTCGGGAGCTGCTCCAAGGTTCTCAAGGGTGTGGAGATAACGGAAGGAGGTCTTGGTGACCATGTGTCTGCCGTCAACGCCTACGCCGCCGAGAGACTCGGTAACCCAAACGGGATCGCCTGCGAAGATCTGGTTGTACTCAGGTGTTCTTGCGAACTTAACGCAACGAAGCTTCATGATGAAGTGATCAACGAACTCCTGGATCTGCTCCTCGGTGAAGGTTCCGTTAGCGAGGTCACGCTCAGCATAGATATCAATGAAAGTGGAGGTACGGCCAAGGCTCATTGCTGCACCGTTCTGCTCCTTAACGGATGAAAGATATCCGAAGTATGTCCACTGGATAGCTTCCTGTACGTTAGCAGCGGGCTTGGAGATGTCGCATCCGTAAGATGCAGCCATTTCCTTCATCATCTTGAGAGCCTTGATCTGCTCGCTGAGCTCTTCACGAAGACGGATAACGTCATCGGTCATAACATAGTCGGTAGAAAGCTTCTGCTCTTCCTTATCCTCGATGAGTCTGTCGATACCATAGAGAGCAACTCTACGATAGTCACCGATGATACGTCCTCTTCCGTAAGCATCGGGAAGACCGGTGATGATGTGGGAAGTACGGCAAGCTCTCATCTCGGGAGTGTAAGCATCAAAACATCCCTCGTTGTGAGTCTTTCTGTTAACAGCGAAGAAAGCGGAAACCTCGGGATCAACTTCATATCCGTTGTCCTGGCAAGCCTTCTCTGCCATTCTGAGTCCGCCCCAAGGCTGAAGTGAACGCTTGAAAGGCTTATCTGTCTGGAAACCTACGATCTTCTCCTTGCTCTTATCGAGATATCCGGGGCCGTGAGAAGTGATGGTTGATACAACCTTGGTGTCCATATCAAGAACGCCGCCTGCTTCTCTCTCCTTCTTCTGAAGATCGAGAACCTGTGCCCAAAGATCCTTGGTAGCCTGTGTAGGTCCTGCAAGGAAGCTCTCATCGCCATCATAGGGATGATAGTTTCTCTGGATGAAGTCACGGACATTTACTTCTTTGTCCCACTTACCTGTTTTGAAATCCTGCCATTCAGGTCTTTCCATTTAGTAGTACCTCCTATAAATTTAAAAAAAGTTTTATGTACGAAGCTTGGTAACTTTAAGATGAAAAATCACCCAAAATCCCTTCGCATCAGTGAACTAATTATAGTTATTCAGCACACGATAAGTCAAGGCAGATGCGTGTACTTTATTACGTACAATCCCTTGAAAAATGGGAATTTCTTGTGTATACACGCCCGGCCGGATGCTTAATTTTTTATAAAGTGTCAAAACATGTTGTTAATTTTACGTAATATGGGATATACTTTCTTTTCGGATAAAGTTGTGTTATACGGGCAGGCGTATGCAGCGGTCCGGTCAAGGAGTAAAAATGGATACAGATATTATGGACATCAACAATACAGAAAACGCAGATAATACATCGGAAAATAAAGAAGACGTCATGGAAGTGTACGGAATAAGAGCGGATATGACTCTTGGGGATATCATGAATAATAAGCCCGAGATAATCCCGATACTGATGGATGCCGGAATGCACTGCATAAGCTGTCCGGCAGCGCTTATGGAAACACTTGAGGAAGCTTCCATGGTCCACGGGATCCCTATTGAAGAGCTGATGCAGTATATCAAAGAGTCCCTCGAAAAAGACGAGAAAGCGTAATACTCTTCAAAGATTCAGATCATAATAAAATGCTCAGACCTTTTTGGCCTGAGCATTTTTGCTTATATGCTCTTTTACAGCTTGAACTGTGCGATGATCTCGTTAAGCTCCGCAACCGCTTCCTTGCATTCATTAACCTTGTTAACACTGTCGGAGGTCTCACCGGACATATCCGATGTGCTCTCTGCGATGGTGACGACACCATGGGAAGCTTCGGTAACGGTTGTATCTATGCCGTTTATCGCATCAACTATCTTCTCGATCTCTTTGGTCAGTTCTTCTATGCTGACCTTTATGTTGTTCATGCTTTCGCCGAATGTATCAGCATCATCCCTGTACTGGACGCTGACCTTGCCAAACTCTTTGTAATCCTCGAGAACATTGGTCTCAAGGAAGTTCGTGGTCTGTCTCAGGCAGTCAGCCATCTGTCCGACAGCGGAATTGACTTCATCAACGATACCGCCGATATTCTTAACCGCTTCCGATGTCTGGGTTGCAAGATTACTGATCTCGGTTGCAACAACCGCAAATCCCCTTCCGGCCTCTCCCGCTCTGGCTGCCTCTATGGAAGCATTAAGTGCAAGGAGTCCTGTCTGTGAAGATATGGCCATGATCGTGCCGGTAAGTTCATTGATCTTATTGACAGCCTGCGAAGCAAGGATCGCCTCCTCGGATTTGACCTTAACCGACTCATAGATCTCAATGGTTTTTTTGCTGGCCTTATCCGTGGTCGTTGCAAGCTCTCCGGCCCTCTTAAGTACTTCGTTTGAAAGCTTTGTGCCTTCATCGGCAAGGGCATCTATTCCCTGAGCATTTTCCTGGACATTGGTCACGTTCTGGGTGATCGCTGTCGTAGATGCCGCAGTCTCTTCCATTCCGGCAGCAAGTTCCTGGGCTGTGCTTGAATTGTCTTCGCACATGCAGCGGACCTTATCGATCGTTCCGTTCAGGATATCAACATTTGAATCGATACTGTTGCCCGCACCTGATATCGAAGCAACCATATCCCTCAGATTGTTTCTGGTCCTGGAAAGAGCGGAGGCTATAAGACCAACCTCATCGTTTCTCTTTTCAAGTGCCTGGCTTGCACTGTCTGATGTGAAGTCATAATTAGCGGTCTTATTGATGATTGGAACGAGATGTTCAAGGGATTTGAGCATGAATATGGTGAAAAATGCCACCATGATCACGGCTGCGATGACACAAAGAATGCCGTAACGGATGAGAGAATTTCTCATTCTATCAACTCCGGCCATCATTACATCTCTGTCTGCGGTAACTATAACGATATTTCCGGATTCTGTGAAAGCATATCCCGCAACCTTATATGAACCCTTGTATTCATATGAGCATGATCCGTCTTCAACGGTCCTGCCGGCCTGAAGTTCCGCAACTATTCCCTTAACGGCTGCATTTTCTACCGGCTGCCCTATCTTCTCGGGATTTGTGTGATAAAGCATGGTCCCGTCCGGAGATACCATGTATGCATAAGAGCCTTCGACGCCTGACATTTCGATCTCGCCGATCAGCTTGTCATAGTCGATCCTTATGAGCTTATCATGATCCGCAGTTACCAATACGATATTACCGGTGTCGGTAAATGAATACCCGGCAAGCTTATATGCGCCTTTATATTCATATATGCAGAATCCGTCTTTCACAGTCTTTCCGGCCTGAAGGTCAGCTACAATCCCCTTGACTGCTGCATTCTCAACAGGCTGTCCTATCTTCTCCGGATTGGGATGCCACAGCATGGTGCCATCGGGAGATACCATATACGCATAGGAACCTTCAACGCCGTCAATGGTGATATTTCCAAGAAGAGTATCATAGTCTATCTTCATGAACTCATCATAGTCAGCGGTAACTATAAGAATATTTCCGGCTGCGGTAAATGCATATCCGGCAAGCTTCAGCGCATCCCTGTACTCATACAGGACCGAACCGTTTTCAACGGCAACACCGGCCTGAAGATTTGCTACGATTCCTTTTACAGCCTCATTTTCGACCGGATTGCCAATTTTTTCCGGATTGGGATGCCACAGCATAGTACCTGTTGGAGATACCATATACGCATAGGAACCTTCCACATCCTTGATCTTGACATCTTTCAGAATGGCATTCAAATTGAAGCCTCCCGAAACATCCACTGCCTTTGCTGCTTCCTCAGCGAGATTCTGGGCATATGACTTGTAGACCGTCTCACCGAATTCCCTGGAGAAATTGATGGATACGGCTGCCTCCTGCGCAAGGTTCATGGCATATCCGCCATATGCCTGCTCTCCGAATTCGGTTGCAAAATCAACGCCTATTGCAGCCTCTTCGGCAAGATTCTGAGCATAATTCAGATAAGTTTCCTCCATTGCAAGAGTAGCTCTTCTGGATGCAACAATGACCTGAACCGCCACTGTGACAAGGACGATTGCACTGATCAGCAACGTGATCTTTGTGCTCATCTTAGAGAAAAAAGAAAGTGTCTTTCCATTATCTGCAGATTTATTTCCTCCGGCCCCCATTTTCCACCTCCGTTTGTGCAAAAGCACTCATAATATACCTGTAAATTTTTATATTTTTAGAAAACACTTACAATATAATAAATTATGTTACTACAATTGTCAGATAATTTGAATATATTTTCCACAAATAATACAGTTATTTTTTCGCCGCAGCTTTTAGGCGAGGGGCCGAAACAGATCTGGCTACGCCGAGGCTTTTTCGGCACGTGCTATCAGGTGAGCAGGCAAGCATTTGGTCCAGTTATTTAAGATACGTTATACTAGTTGGGGCACAAAAAAACTGCCCGGTTTTCCGGGCAGTTTTGTCTTTTACTGTTATGCCGATCAGATCAGTCCTGGGTATAAGGAAGGATTGCCATCTGACGTGCACGCTTGATAGCTGTTGTAAGCTCTCTCTGGTGCTCTGCACAGTTACCGGTGATACGGCGGGGAAGAATCTTGCCGCCCTCGGAAATGTACTTACGGAGCTTAGCTGCATCCTTGTAATCGATCACATTGTCCTTACCGCAGAATACGCACACCTTTCTACGTCTGGCGTGCATTCCGCCTCTTCTCCTGGCCTGGCCTTCAGGTCTTTCAGATTTGGTATATGCCATGATTGCCTCCTGCAAATCTCAAACGTTCGTTAACTGAATGGGAGCTCTTCAACCAGCCCGTCGGGAACGTTCAGGAAATCATTTCCGCCGCCCGATGAACCCTGAGATGATGCACCGGAATTGTATGATCCGTCAGATGAAGCATTCTTGCTCTCTGCAAATTCCAGTTCTTCAACCATTATACGGACATCGTATACCTTCTGGCCTTCCTTGTTTGTATAGTTGTTATTCTGGAGTCTTCCGGTAACAACAACCTTGGTACCCTTCTTAAGATATCTCTCTACAAACTCGGCAGTCTTGCCGAAAGCGGTGCAGTTAAAGAAATCTGCATCAGGCTCTCCTTCACGCTTAAATCTGCGATCCACCGCGATACTGAATCTTGCGAAGGTTGTTCCTGAAGCTGAGCTGCTTACTTCGGGGTCTCTGGTGAGTCTTCCCATTAAAATAACTTTATTCATAGAATAATCTCCTTATGCTTCGTCCTGTCTAACGCATAAGTATCTGATGACGCCGTCCATGATCCTGACACGGCTTTCGATCTCAGCGATCGCTTCGCCCTCTGCTTCAAAGTGAATGAAGTAGTAGAAGCCTTCTGTCATCTTCTCGATCTCGTAAGCGAGCTTCTTCTTGCCCCACTCGTCTACATCCGCGATCTTTCCGCCGAATCTCTCGACAAGTGCCTTGCACTTATCAACTACAGCGGCACGTGCGTCGTCTTCGATCATAGCGCTTACAACGACAGCTAATTCATACTTGTTCATGCTGTTACCTCCTTTTGGTCTCTGGCCCGCTCCTCATAAAGCGAGCAAGGAAAATATATCACGGACTTTCAATATATCATCAGGTCAGGCAATACGCAAGTATTTTTTTATTTGAAACCCCTGATTTTTCTTTATATGAAGATCCCGGTCTTTCTGTATATGAAGTGCCTGATCCGATGGTCTATTTGTTTTCGCTGATCAGATCATATGCACGGTCCTCGGAAAAATTAAATTCCCTTAAATGCTGAATGATGTTCTTTTCCTCATATATCTCCATATCGTTATCATAATAGTTGCAGTATCTGTCCCAGAGTGTTCCGTCTTTTTCAATCACGGGTGCTGCATCGGGATATGTCTCATAGATTATGAAGTGATCAGGAACCTTCTCAAGCTGCAGGTCGTAAGATACGATCCACCTGTCGGGGAAAGAAAAAGCCAGGGCAAGATACCAAACGGTGACGAATACCGTGATGATGCGGAAAAAGTGAATGCCCTGCTTGTAGATACCGGCAGTAAGAAGCGTGGTCCAGACTACGAGCACCACCAGCAGCCACAGCACATAGACCCTGAGATGCGAAAGCCCGTATACTCCGACGTAGAGATACATCCTGAGGGCAGATGATGCGATCATCACATAGGTGCAGAGGCTTATTATGGTAAGGATTGCCTTGAGGACTTTATTGTCCGCAAAGTGCTTCTTACAAAATGACACCAGTATCAGATTCAGAATGGTCACTGCAAGGAGCTGATAAAAGCCTTCGTGTGCGTATTCTGCGTAGGTGTATCCTCCGGGGAGTTCCATTTTACCAACAAGATATACGAACTGAATGCCGCTGAAGATAAGGTAGACAACAGCTATCAGCGAGTTAAAGGTTATGGCAACGACAGCGTCGAATTTCTTTCCTTCTTTTTTCATAGGAAAGTTTTCAGCAGGTAAGCAGGCAGTCCAGCAGTAGAATGCGATATATGCAAGGAGCAGCTTAATGGGAACTCCGATATAATCCTCATCTATCTCGGGAAGCTCGATGGCATTGAGAATGTCATTAATGATATTGCCAAATACGAGGTCTGCCGATGCAAGCAAGGCAAGGATCACAGCCAGCAGAGGTACAGCTATAAGAAGGCCCAGAAGTACGGAGCGGATATTCTTTTTTCCTTCCGTCATCTCACCTTTGCTCTCTTTGCGGGCAACATAGCGGTCCCTGAAGGGCTTCTCCAAATGCTCAAGAGGAACAAGCAGCACCTTTCCCATCTTGATCAGCTGGTCCGTTACTTCGGAAGCTTCCTGTCCGGAATATATCCTGAGAAGAAGACATATGAACAGAAGCAGTATGCCAAAGCTGCCTCCCCACTGCAGATCCTCCGATGCCGTAAGGCACTTGTTTATCGAAAGGAGCATCAGTGCGATGCAGTAGAAAAGATTGATGGTGATCTTGCCTTCAAAATCCCTGATAAGACTTCTGCCCATGGACCTGCAGTCCCAGGCAAGGATCCCGAGAGTTATGGCCATGAAGACCGGATACGTGATGGCAGCACGGTTCCTGTACAGAAGGATCACGGCCGACAGAGCCCATATGATTGCTTTATTGAAGCATCGTTTATATCTGAACTGTTCCATTTGAGTTAATCTCCCTTTTTATATTCCAGCAAATCTCCGGGCTGGCAATCCAGTGCACTGCAAAGTTTGCACAGTGTCCCGACCTTGATGGCCTTAGCCTTGCCGGTTTTGAGAATTGACATATTGGCCGGGGTGATGCCCACCTTATCGGCAAGCTCTCCAACGCTCATCTTTCTCTTAGCGAGCATTACATCTATATTAAAAATGATCTGATCTTCCATGGCAGCCCTCCTATATCGTAAGGTCGTTCTCGGCCTTCATCTCGGCCGCCTTAAGCACCAGATGTGATAAGGCAGCGCATCCGACCGATACCGCCACACCTACAAAATCGATCATGAGCGATCCGAGCAGCACTCCGGGATGATTCATATTCAGGAAGAGATACACAATATTTCCTATGAGAAAAAATACCGTATCTCCAAGCGCAAGATGCGCCATCTTCTTAAGATACGACGCATTCTCCTGTGAAAAAGATTTATCCTTCGAAATGTTGACCGCTATCTTCCATCCATACACCAGAAAAACATAGCAGGGCACCGCAGTCAGAAGCAGGAACACCAGCCAGGGATAATACATGTACGCCATCTCCGGATTATCCGCTGCAATATCCTTCCCTATCATCGGTATTATCCCCAGATAAAAGATTGCTCCCACTATGGCAAACCCTATCAGGATCCCCTGTACCCACTTTGCAAGACTCTTCTGTGTCATTTTTTTATTCCTCCCGCATTTTTGCGAATTTGCAGCCGTGCCTCCGGTCATTTTTGTAAAAGATGCCATTAAGCATGCTGCTTTCGCACTATCTTTCATAATGATTTTCGGACAGTCATTTTCCCTGTCACGAGTACGACTATACAACCGGGATTATCATTTGTCAACATAAATTTATCGTAACACGATATAATAATATCGAAATATAATGAAATATTATCGCAACATCTTTGTAAGACACCGCATGAAGATACCTAAAAGATACCTAAAAGATACCTAAAATAAAAAGCCTTTCCGAAGAACGGGCTCTCCGGAAAGGCTTAACATTTTTCGTTTTACATGATTTTGCTTTCGTGCTCAATCCACTATTCCAAACCCAAGCAAAGTAAATTTCCTGCTTCCGTCAGTGATCCTGATCTCTACTTCCCTCTCCTGCGAAGGGCCTCCTCTGAAAGCTATAAGTGCATTGCAGTGCTGCCAGCCGATCAGGTGCGGGTCGATATCCAGGGTTTTTACACCGTCAACATACACTTCGGCACATCCCACCTCTATGGATGCAGAATCCATATAGGCGACAAGAAGTGCGCTAAACTTCATCCTTGCCTTAAATGCAGTATTCCCGCCTCCGTCATAGAGCCAATTATCAGAAAATTCGGGTGTTCCGTTTGCATCCAGATCATGCTCGGCATACTGAAGCTCATCGCTGTGCTTGTCAAATCCTCCCATATCATATGAGATCACTGCGGGGGAGCTGTCAATATTTGCCCTGTCCACAAGATAAATGTTCTCAAACTCCGAGCCCTTGGGAGGAGTGATGCCGCTTATATCAAAATCTTCTTCGTCAGCCGATGCATCAGCTTCCCTGAACATATTGATAAGTCCGTCAGCCATTATCCGGTGCCCGATGTTGGTAGGATGATACATATCATAGAAATAGCGGTTCTTGCTTATAACTCCGCCATCCTCTTCACTCAGGTAAAACTGATCATAAACCGCATCCTTAATGCTCACCATCGGAAGTTTATACGCTTCGCCAACGCATTTAAGTCTGTCCTGAAGGTTGTATCCGTCGACAAATACCGAATACAGCAGCACAACTGCCGGCTTCTGAGGACTGTTATATATCCTCCTTACAAGCGAATCAAAGAACTCGCCCTTGGTCTCATCGCCTTCATCATTTACGGCAAATTCCACTACAACAAGATCCGGCATCCTCTCCCCATGGCGAAGGACATCAGAATCGTAACGAAGTATTCCAAGCTCTGAAGGTGTTCCTCCGACACCGGCCTTTGTGTATATGACATTATCGTCATATCCTCTGCCCGCAATATCGCAAAAGCCCTGAAAAGCCTTGTACGCATAGCACTCCGTGTTAATGGGGACTGCACCGGCGCCCTGAGTGATGGATCCGCCGATAAAGGATACATAAGTCTTTTCTCCGCTGCGTGCTTTATCGATCGCGGCTTTAAGCCTGTGAACGTTACCCTTCTGCATAAGAGATCTTGATATCATCTCTTTATATGCCGCGCACGTAACATCAACTTCCTTGTCTTCCTTCTGCTCAGGTGCGGTATATCCGTCATTAAGATATAATGCAACCGTTGCCTTGGCAGCGATTCCCGGCTCCGGGAATTCGAAACGTATCTGACCGGTCACATTATCATCATCCGACCACTGATACCTGTCCAGTTCCATGACCATCTCCATGCCGTCGGAATCAAGCTCCATCGCAAGTGTGGTACCTGTTTTGTACGGATCTGTCTTTCCATACATCTGAAAACAGAATTTCACCTTTACGGGATCACCGCTTTTCTTAACGGCAACGCCGATGCTGTGGACCTGCTTTCTGAACCCTTCGGTCGTAAAAAGCTCCGCAAGCATAGCCTCGTCTTCAAGATTACCCACGAGCTTGGCACTTGCCCCGAGTCTTCCGTCGCTTTCGAATATGAACTGTATACCCGTTCCGTCAGGCTGCGGGGATGCGCAAATATCCTTATCCCTCATTATGTAATAAAAAGGTCTCTTTACCGTAGGATCCTTGGGTGCCACGGGGCCTCTGGATTCCGCCATTTCTTATTCCTCCCTGATTTACGTATGTTTGAGGCAAGCGAAAGAATGCTGAGCCATGTTCGGATCATACAACTATCTGTGAAAAAACTTTTCCGATAGGCGCTGCAATGACAAGATCCGCATGCGCATCCCTTGATGTGGGAGCCATGTTAACGACTACCAGCTTGTCTCCTTTGAAATAATCGATAAGGCCTGCAGCGGGATAAACCGCAAGAGAGGTTCCGCCGATTATCAGCACCTGCGCATTGGAGATATAATGCACCGACTTCTGAAGAGTATCCATGTTAAGACCCTCTTCATACAGCACCACATCCGGCTTTATATCTCCCCCGCATTTTTTACACTTTGGAACGTCATCCTGAGAATCTGCGATGTAATCTATATCATAGAATTCACCGCACTTAATGCAATAATTCCGTAGTGTCGATCCGTGCAGCTCAAGTACTTCCTTACTGCCTGCAGCCTGATGAAGACCGTCGATATTCTGCGTTATCACCGCCCTGACCTTGCCTGCCTTCTCCAGCTCCGCCAGCTTGATGTGAGCCGCATTCGGCTTAGCACCTTTGCATATGAGCTTATCCCTGTAGAACCTGTAAAATTCCGCTGTATGTCTTACATAAAATGTATGCGAAAGAATGGTCTCCGGAGGATAATCATATTTCTGGTTATACAGACCGTCAACGCTTCTGAAATCCGGGATCCCGCTCTCTGTTGACACACCGGCTCCGCCAAAAAAAACGATATTATCATATTTTTCAATTATCTCATTAAGTTCGGCTATCTCTTTAGCGATATTGTTTTCTGCCATTTTCTCCTCCTTTGATGATAAGGGCCTTCCCTTACAGGAAGGCCCTGTGATTCATATTCGCGCTTCTGCGAAAAATGATCATAAGATCTTTTTAAATGCCGGGACAAAAACAGGGAAGGTTCTTTCTCCCTTGATGGTCTTGCCGGAAGCAATGGATACTTCCTTATCCATTATCGAGTATTCGATCTCACAATTTCCGGCGATCACAGTATCCTGCATCACGATACAGTTCCTGATGCGCGTACCCTTTCCGACATGTACGCCTCTGAAAAGAACACAGTTGTCAACCTCACCTTCGATCACACATCCGTCGGCGATAAGGCTGTTGGAAACCTTTGAACCCGAGCAGTACCTTGCGGGATTGTCATCTCTGACTGTGGTATAGACATTTCCTCCGTCAAACAGTTCCTTGAGATTATCCGGATGGAGAAGCTTCATATTCTCCTCAAAATAGCTCACCATATCGGTGATCCTTGCGGAATATCCCTTGAATTCATAACCGCAGATCTTGGAGGTCTCGATCATCGGAGCTAGAACATCTCTCTCATAAAAAACATGTCCCTGGGCATAAGCCCTCTCGATCTGGGAGATGAGCTTTTCCCTCTCAACAAGATAGAGGTTCATGGAAAGATTCTGAGGCCCGTACTCTTTTGAATTGGTATTGATGGATGTGACTCTGTTACCATCCAGATCAAGAGTATAGTAAAGATCGGTGGTCTGTGTGGTCTGAAGATTCATGAATCCGTAAGGGATCGGTTCATTCTTGTACGCAATGGTCACATCCGCTCCGCTCTCCACATGAGCTCTTATCATATCAGCAAAATCAAATCTGCATGCGATATTGGAATCGGTCATGAACACATACTGTTCCTTGCAGCCCTTAAGGAATTCAAGAATGCTGGCAACGGCCTCTACACGTCCGTTGTAAACCTTGATGCCCTTTTCGGCATAAGGGGGAACGATATTAAGTCCGCCGTTTCTTCTTACAAGATCCCAGGGTCTGCCGCTTCCGAGGTGTCTCATAAGGGATCTGTAATTCTTTTTTACGATTATTGATACATTATCGATTCCGCAGTCCACAAGAGAGGACAGAGTAAAATCTATAAGTCTGTATCTGCCTGCAAAGGGAATCGAAGCCATAAGGCGTTCATTAACAAGTGAGGGAACCTCATTATCGTAGCTGTTGGCAAAGATTACAGCTATTGCATCATGTTTATTCTTCAGCATTTTCCGCCCTCCTCAACATCTTCCTTGACCATTGCGGTTCCGCTGATCACAGCTCTGCTGCCGATCTTAACCCCGGGGCCTACGGTCGCAACATTCTTCTCGTCACCTGCGGCGGGCTTTTCACCGACTACGGCATTCTCTCCTATGAAAGCGTCCTCACCGACGATACAGTGAGTAACCTTTGCACCCTTGGAGATCTTAACATTTCCCATGACGACGGCATCTTCAACGATTGCTCCCTCTTCAACCTCAACGCCTGCAAAGAGGATCGAATGTCTGACCGTACCGAATACGCGGCATCCGTTTGTAAGCATGGCATTATCGATCACCGCACCGTCCGCAATATACTGTGCGGCTTTTCCGGACGATCTGGAGTAGATCTTCCAGTCATCATCAAAAAGATTGATGCCACTGCTCTCGGGATTAAGTACCTCCATATTAGCTTCCCAAAGAGAGGAAATGGTCCCTACATCCTTCCAATATCCTTTGAAGCGGTACGCATACATCTTCTTTCCGTCGCGGAGGAGCGCAGGAAGGATATCATTACCGAAGTCATTGGATGATTCCGGATTAGCTTCGTCTGCCTCAAGATATTTTTCAAGGACATCAAAATTGAATATGTAGATTCCCATGGAAGCCAGATTGCTCTTGGGCTCCTTCGGCTTTTCCTGGAATTCGCTTATACGATCGTCACTATCAGTTACCATAAGTCCGAAACGGCTGGCTTCATCCCAGGGAACCTCCATTACTGCAACAGAAAAATCAGCTCCCTTAGCCTTATGGAATTCGAGGAAATCGTTATAATCCTGTTTGCAGATCTGGTCGCCGGAAAGAATGATGACATACTCGGGGTCATATCTTCTGAGGAAGCTCAGATTCTGGTAGATAGCATTTGCGGTTCCCTTATACCAGTCAGAATTTTTTGCCTGCTGATATGGAGGAAGCACATGAACGCCTCCGTGAAGTCTGTCGAGGTCCCAGGGCTGCCCGTGTCCGATATACTCATTGAGAACAAGCGGCTGATACTGTGTAAGGATACCGACGGTGTCGATACCGGAATTTACACAGTTAGAAAGAGGGAAATCAATAATTCGATACTTACCGCCGAATGGTACAGCCGGTTTTGCAAGCTTATCAGTCAGCGCATAAAGTCTCGATCCCTGTCCCCCGGCAAGGATCATAGCTACCATTTCCTTTGCCATAAACGTGTCTCCTTACATATTTTTGTCCGGAAAAAGCTTCCGACTATAGACCATATTATTTTAGCATGTGTGGTAAA
>OCVV011360701.1_pt1 | contig 49885 bp, 43 predicted proteins | sample 1539721 | NCBI WGS metagenome assembly OCVV01 (sample SAMN02144230, study PRJEB22623) | gut metagenome | biome: sheep rumen | host: Ovis aries | place: New Zealand | reverse complement strand
TCTCTTATCCCTTTTACTGTTTAAAGGTCAGTTCCTTAAATAAAACTTTTCAGAACTTTCAAGGTTGTTTCACTGTTCAGTTATCAAGGTACTCCTTTCACCGATCGGGCTTACTTGTTTAATGAAGCCTGCCTTTTCATCGGCGACTCGGCTATAATAACACCCGGTCATAGGGATGTCAACACCTTTTTTCTTGTTTTTTTATGTTTTTATCACCGTCCTGTCACTGCCGCCGCAGCATTCTTTTTCTGTTACATGATTCCCTTCAGTGCAGAAGAAGCCCCTTTCATCAGCGGATTGGTGTTGTAAAGCAGCTCCAGGAACGGGTTATCATAGACCTGTGCCATCAGGTTTTGTCCTGCCGGTGTTGCTGCAAAGAACGAGAGAACCATCATCAGCATCCATACAATCAGGAGCCCCTGCAGAATGCCCGCTCCAAGCCCCAGTGCATGGTTCACTGTCCGAATAATCGGGAGCCGCGAGAAAATACCGGCTGCGCCGATCACCAGCCTGATGAGCCCCCATGCAATCAGCAAGGTTACGATATACGCCGCCACGTTCAGAATCAGGCTGGCAAAGTAATTGACAATATACGACGCAAAATCATCCGCCCCGAGTTTCCTGTATCCCTCACTGTTGTTGAAGGTCTCCATCTGCTCCTGAAGATACTGCGGGATCGGAAGCGATTCGATGAATTTACGCTTGTCAGCCGCTGTCATATTCCCCATCAGAGCAGAGAGCGCCTTCAGTTTCTCCGATTCGGTAGCCGCGCCCTGATTCTGCCTGTCCGATGTACTGCCAGCTGCGTCATCTGCAGTTGTCAGAAGCGCTTCTGACCGGGAAATATTCCATCGCTGTAAAATCCCCGGGACATTCGCCGGTAAGTCCAGGATCAGCAGGGGTGCTTCCCCCGCGCCCAGAGCTCCTGCACCGGCTTGATCGTACAGATCATACAGCCTGGGTGCTTCCCCCACGCCCAGAACCCCTGCTGATATGCCGGCATACTGGGCAATCAGCGCTTTGATCTGGTCATCTGTCAGGTTATCAATCGCGGAGCCATCATAGCCGTACTGATTCAGCATGGACTTCACCGACGCTCTGTCGACCGAGCCGTCTGCATTGTAGAAGGCTCCATTTCCGGATGAGGGAGATCCCGAAGATGAGGACGGCAGCTGGTCAGAGGCGCTCCCGCTCCCTGTCTCACCGGATGAGGAAGAGAATGTTCCCGCGATGGTGTTCTTTGCTATTTCTCCCGCCGCCGCTGCGCACTGTTCTCTGATCAGCCCATAAAGCGGTGTGTCGTTTCGAAGCCAGCCTGTCACAGTCGGAAGAAGCGCCGTCACAAGCATCCCTGCAAGGATAAATGAAAGAAGGCCGGATGCCTTCTTCAGGAATCCGGCGATCAGACCGCTTACAGAACACAAAAACAGTACCAGGCTTACAATGATCAGCATGATATTCATAGCGTTCCCCTTCTGATGATCCTGCTCACTCCGCTTTGATTCTTGTGATTCCAGAGTTGGACAGAATACAGTATCTTCTGAATCCAGGTATTTTTGCGAACAATCCTATTTTCTGGTCAAAGTCACTGTCAAATCGTTTGACCCCGCCTGGCGTGTACGACATCATGTGCCGCTGTGACCAGAGCAGAATCTCACCCGAGTCAAGCACAACAGACTGGTACCCTTCATTAAACAAGGTGTCCATTGTCTGTTTTCCCCTCATCGTATACACGGACAGCTCATACCGGTTCGCGGCATCATCGCTCAGGCACACGAAACCCACGTGGTCTTCGTCATGAAAAACGCTTGAAATCTCACCGGTAATTTCCACATTGGCCCGTTCTTTCGGATCCTTTGTTCCAGTGAAAACAATAAACCGATCGTTTGCGACCGCGACCGGGGTCCGGTCATCCGCAAAAAATACTTCTCCAAACAGCTCATCCGTATAGCTGATATTCCCGGTTACATGTTTTTCTTCCGACTCTGACGCAGACGAGAAGTCATAGAACAGAATCTCTGCATCCACGGTTCCGGATCCGACCTTCGCTGCCGATACCATAAGCCTGGTCGCATTTTCAGATAGGTCGAGTGCGATCGGCTGCCCTGTCTGCTCCAGCGTTGGCTTTACCTCCGCGAGCGTAGAACCATCCGGTGAGTAGAGTCTGATCAGGACATCCGAATCGTTCTTCAGCAGAAATGCGCTCACACCATTTGACGCAACAGAGCCCTTCAGAATTGGCAGGTCGGTTTGATATTGTCCGATTACTCCGCTCTTGTCCGCTACAAGGACCTGGTTCCCCTGCAGCTCATAGATCAGGATCGATTTCCCGCACTGATCAGACGCCGTCGCCTGCATGGTGTAGGCATTGCTCCAGAGCGTCTCGTTGCTTGCATTGACAAGCGTTACACCATCTGCTCCATATTTCACAAAATCGCTGCCAAGCCTGACGTAGGATGTGCCCGAAATATCCTCTCCCTTCCAGGAAGCTGTCTTTTTATAAGAAGTATACAGATGCCTTCTGCTCATTGCCTGCCATCCCACGATGGCGGCTGCGCACAGTGCCGCCACGACGAGCCAGATATAGAGCGGATTCCTCACCGGGCTGGCATGCTTTCTCCCCTCCGAGCCGGATATATAGTCTTCCCTGGTATCGAAGTCCTCCCAGTCGTCCTCCTCATCCTGATCCCAGAGGGTTTTGAAAGAGATCATCTCCCAGAGCTTTTTCAGTTGATCCTTCATCAGCCCATCCTTCCGCTAAGATCGTCTTCCGTCGATGTGATTGTTGATCCGGCCTTCTCAGAGCTCTGTCCTGCCCTCCAGCGCCCGCAAGAGCGTCACCTCGTCAATATATTCAAGATCCCCTCCGACCGGCACTCCGCTCGCAATGCGGGAAACCTTGATTCCGGTAGGCTTAATCAGCTTGCTGATGTACATCGCTGTCGTTTCGCCCTCCAGGCTGGATCCGGTTGCGATAATCACTTCCTTCACATCCCCCTGCAGCCGCTGCATGAGCTCCTTCAGCCGGATATCAGACGGCCCGACTCCCAGCATCGGGGAAATGGCTCCGCCGAGCACATGATAAACGCCGCTGTATTTTCCGGTCTTCTCATAGGCTGCGAGGTCCCTGCTGTTTTCCACCACCATGATGGTACTGTGGTCTCTCTTCCCGTCTGCGCAGATCGGACAGATCTCAGCGTCCGTCATTGTCCCGCACACCTTGCAGTAGCGGACATGTTCTCTCGCGTCTGTAATCGACTTTGCAAGTGCGTCCGCTTGGTCCTTCGGCATCCTTACAATGTGAAACGCCAGTCTCTGCGCTGTCTTTCCGCCAATCCCCGGCAGCGCTGCCAGATGCTGGATCAGATTGTTGATCTGACTTCCATAATACTCCATCTTTTACAGCCCGAATCCTGTTCCAAGTCCGCCGGTCAGTCCGCCCATCGCTTTCTGGGCATCTTCGTCAGCCGCCCGGAGCGCTTCATTTGCGGCAGCCTGAATCATGTCCTGCAGCATCTCGACATCCTCCGGATCGACCGCATCCGGATCGATTGTCACCTTCGTGATTTCCTTCTTCCCACTGACTGTGATGCTGACAGCGCCGCCGCCCGCCTTGGCTGTATACTCTTTTTCTTCAAGGGCAGCCTGCTGCTCCTGAATCGCCTTCTGCATCTTCTGCGCCTGCTTCATCAGGTTGTTCATATTGCCCATACCGCCTGGAAAACCGCCTCTTCTTGCCATCTCTCTTCTCCTCTTCGTTGTTTCTTAGTCCTCTTCCTCAATCGGAAAATCAATTCCCTCAATCTTTGCCGCGTCCTGAACCCGCACGGAATCCGTCCGCTGCTGCATCTCGCACTTTGAGACAAACCGGACCTCCGGACGCACACCGTACTTGGCCTCCAGAATATCCTGAAATTCCTCTTTTACCTTCTGGTTGTCCCGGTACGCTTTCACCCAGTCGTCATCAAAGGCGACATACAAGGTCTCCTGATCACTGGAATTGTACCACGGCTCTGCAAGATTCGCCATAATGCTTCCCGTTCCGGGATCCTTCATTGCCTGAAGGGTGTTCTTCCACTGTCCCTGTATCCGTGAAAACAGCTCCGGCGCCACCAGCTTCGGCGCCTCCCGGCGGTCTGCATCGCCCGCCTTTCCCGAAACCTTCTCTCCGTCCTGTTCTGCCCCGGGAGCAGCAATCATCCTGCCATCCCGGATGGCCTCCTCCACACGCTTCAGTCGTTCTGACAGCTCTGCAGTCTGCTGCGACACCTCGTCAAGACGGGCTGAAGCGGCAAGGGAATCTGCCCCGGAAGTTTCCGGACGGCACAGTCTGATCAGCCCGACTTCCGCCGTGATCCGGGGATTCGAGGCGGTCCGGAGGTCGCCTGCAACTTCTGACAGGACCGCGATCAGGTACATCAGTCTGTCCTCTGAGACATTTTTCCCTGCCTTGAGCAGCTCTTCCGCATCCTCATCCGTCAGATTCAGCGATTCCGCTGTGCCGCCGGATGCCTTGAACAGCAGCAGGTCCCTCAGATACCAGGTAAAATCTCCGATGATCTGCCGCGTATCCCGTCCGCCCATCAGCAGGCTGTCAAATGTTGTAAGAAGGCCGGAGCAATCGAACTGCAGCGTCTGGCTCAGCATGACCGCGTACTGCGTCCGCGGCGCCGTTCCAAGGACATCGAGCACTTGCTCATAGGTCAGTTTCCCGCCTGTATAAAAGGAGACGCACTGGTCCATGATGCTCAGGGCATCACGCATTCCGCCCTCTGCCTTCCTGGCAATGTACCGGACAGCCTTCTCCTCCGCTTCAATCTGTTCCTGCGCAAGAACCTCCTGAAGCCTCTTTTCGATCACATCTGACGAAATCCGGTGAAAGTCGTACCGCTGGCAGCGCGACAGGATGGTATCCGGCAGCTTCTGCGGATCTGTGGTAGCCAGAATGAATACCGCATATGCCGGCGGTTCCTCGAGCGTCTTCAAAAACGCATTGAAGGCTGCCCCTGACAGCATGTGCACCTCATCGATGATGTAAACCTTATACCGGCCGTCAGCTGGCGGATAGGCAATCTCATCGATGATCTGTCTGAAGTCGTCGACGCTGTTTCTGGATGCAGCATCCATCTCGATGACATTCATGGAAGCCCCATCTGCAATCGCCCTGCAGCTTCTGCAAGCCAGACAAGGGTCGCCATCCTGCAGGTTCTCACAGTTTATCGCCTTCGCGAAGATCTTCGCCACAGTCGTCTTACCGGTTCCGCGGCTGCCGCAGAACAGATAAGCATGGCCGATCCGTCCCGTCCGGATCTGGTTGCGGAGTGTTCTGATGATCACATCCTGCCCTTTTACATCCTCAAATGTCTGAGGGCGGTATTTCCTGTAAAGTGCCTGATAACCCACGAATTCTCCTCCTGTCAAACCGCCTGGGCACTCCTGCCTGAGCAGCTGCCTGACAAAATGACTGCCGCCCCGGTGAATCCGGAGCGGCAGTCTGTCACCTTCTCTTTTTTATTCATTCTGGCCCGGTACGAGTCTCCGGCTTTTCTTCCGGCCGCACACCGCTTCTGACGCCTGGCCAGCCAAAGATCACACTCCCGGCAGTCGGTCTCTTCCTGCAGCAGTGGCTTTTCTGTCAGACATCCTCGTCGCCGAAACTGATGCCAAGCATCTTCGCCTCTTTGACAAACTGGTTGTCCTTCTCGACGACCTTCAGCTTGCCCGCGCTCTCCTTCATCGGCAGGCGGACCGTCTTATCGTGGACAATGCCGATCATCACGCCGAACTCTCCATCCAGAAACGCCTTTGCCCCGGCAACACCAAGCCTTGTCGAAAGTGCACGGTCGTACGGGCACGGCGCTCCGCCTCGCTGTGTATGGCCCGGGACGGTGATGCGCACCTCGTTGCCGGTCTTCGCAAGGATCTGGTCTGCCAGCTCATAGGCAACAGACGGATAGTGGTTGCTTTCCATCTTCTTCTTGTATTCTTTCTTGGAAAGCTTCAGGTCATCCGCACAGACCGCGCCTTCCGCGACGGCCAGAACCGTGAAACCCTTTCCTGACTTTGTTCTCTTGTTGATGGCCTCGATGACCTTGTCGATCCGATACGGGATCTCTGGAATCAGGATGACATCCGCGCCTCCGGCAATCCCGGCGTACAGAGTCAGCCAGCCAACCTTGTGCCCCATGATCTCGACGATAAAGACACGGTTGTGAGATGCCGCCGTCGTATGGATGCAGTCAATCGCCTCCGTCGCGATGTTGACAGCACTGTAGAAGCCAAACGTCATGTCGGTTCCCCAGATATCATTGTCAATGGTCTTCGGCAAATGGATGACATTGAGTCCTTTCTCGCTCAGAAGGTTCGCCGTCTTCTGGCTCCCATTTCCCCCTAGAACATACAGGCAGTCCAGGCGAAGCTTGTAGTAATTCTGCATCATCGCCTCAACCTTGTTCAGCCCATTCTCATCCGGGTCATTGATTGTCTTGAAAGGCGTCCGGGAGGAGCCGAGGATGGTTCCGCCCTTTGTCAGGATGCCGGAGAAATCCTTGCTTGTCAGAAGCCGGTAATCCCCATGTATCATGCCCTGATACCCGTTCATGAACCCATATACTTCCAGCTCGTCAATGTTGTTGGACAATGCCTTTACGATGCCGCGCATTGTCGCGTTCAGCGCCTGGCAATCGCCTCCGGAAGTCAGCAGACCTACTCTCTTCATTCCGTTCCCTGCCTTTCCCTACGTGAATCTGTACGCCGTTCTCCTGTATGCCGAAGCATACTGTTTAAACAAAGTATAGTGCTTTTTCCCCTCCCGGACAACTGTTACTTTTTCTGCACATACTTCAGGCAGTCCAGCGTGACAGCCGCCAGAATGATAATGCCCTCAAATACAAACTGAAGGTTCGTATCAATGCCGAGAATGGTCAGCGAGTAGGTCAGCGCCGTGAAGATCAGTACACCGACGACAACACCGGAAATCTTACCGATTCCACCGGTAAACGAGACACCGCCGACGACGCAGGCCGCGATGGCATCCATATCCCAGCCCTGCCCGTAAGCCGCCGAGCCGGAGCCAACCATTCTGTTGCACTCCAGCCATGCACCGAAACCGTACAGGACGCCAGCCAGCATAAACGCGCCGAGTGTGACCGCAAAGACAGAGATGCCGGAAACTGCCGCTGCCTCCGGGTTTCCGCCGACCGCATACAGATACTTGCCGAACTTTGTCTTGTTCCAGATAAACCAGACGATGACGATGGCAGCCACCGCCCAGAGAATGATGGTCGGGAATCCCTTGATCTTCGGGATCACAGCGTTCGGGATGGCATTCTCAATGGCACCGAAGGACACACCTTTCGTTGCATAGGTAACCAGGCCGAAGATGATCAGCATGTTTGCCATGGTACTGATGAACGGGTGCATCTTGAACCGTGCAGTGAAGAAGCCGGCAATCGATGTGAAGATCACGCAGAAAAGGATGGTCAGAACAAGCGCAAGGACCGCACGGCCAGCCAGCGGCATGCCGGACAGATCAAAAGCTTTTCCAAACACCGTCCCTGTATTCGGTCCCTTGTGCATGATAATCGTGCAGGTCACCATGCCCATCCCCATCATGCGGCCGATTGAAAGATCGGTTCCTGTCAGCAGGATCAGTCCGGCAACGCCAAGTGCAAGGAACATACGCGGCGATGCCTGCTGCAGAATGTTCAGGATGTTGGTCGCCGTGAACAGCTGCGTATGCTTGACTGCCGGCGTAATGAAGCCCAGCGCGATGAAGACTGCAACAATGACAATATACAGCCCGTTTCTGAGGAAGAACTGCTTCCATGAGAAGGTGTAGCGGGAAAGCTCTCTGCTCTGTGCCCTCTGCTGTGCGAAGGTGAACTTCGATTTTCTGAGCAGATCGATCAGGTGATATTCGTGCGTGAAAGCTTCATGCTCGCGGTCCTTGACCGCCTGCAGATCCTTCCTGTAGACCATCTTCGCATCGAACATCCGGTTCCTGAAGACATAGGTCTCGTCCTTGATCTCTTTCTGAAGCGCTGTCTTCTCTTCGCCGGAAGCCGAGGCCAGCTTCCCCTTCAGGGCTGCGAGGCTCTTCTCATGCTCCGCCTTCAGAGCTTCCACTTTCCTGGAATAGGTCGCTGCGGCAGCTTCCCGCTCTCCTGCGCCGGATGCCTTGATTCTGTCAAGGTACTCCGTCTTATAGTGCGCCTTCAGGTACGCTTCTCCCTCCGCGATCAGCTTTTCGACCTGCGCCTTGTTCGCCGCTTCTGTCTTCTTTGCCTCTGACAACAGCGCTTCATCCTTCCTGTGGATCTTCTCCTTCTGCTCTGCCGTCAGCGTTTTGCTTTCCTTCGCCATTCTCAGTTCATCGGTCAGCTCCGCTACCTTGTCCGCACCGTCAGCACGAAGCGCATCAATCTTCTTCTGAATCTCCCCAATATGCTCGTCAATCGGCCGCAGCAGCTTCTCCGCTTCCTCCGCGGACAGAATTTTCGTATTCTCAGCCATATTCTTTCTCCTCAATTACAGATACTTTGCACTGAGCCTCAGAAGCTCTTCCTGGTCCGTCTCCTTTGTATTCACAATGCCGGCAAGCCGGCCATTGCTCATAACCCCGATTCTGTTCGTAATCCCGAGGATCTCAGGCATCTCGGAGGAGACCACGAGAATGGTCTTTCCTCTCTTCGCCATCTCGATGATCAGCTGGTAAATCTCGTACTTCGCACCGACATCGATGCCTCTCGTCGGATCATCCATCATGAAGACAACCGGATCTCTTTCCAGCCACTTTCCAAAGATGACCTTCTGCTGGTTTCCTCCGGACAGTCCGGAAATGGAATCATCCGGTCCCATGCACTTGGTGTGCATGATGCGGATCTCGTTCTCCGTCGCACGGCGCATCTTTGGATTCGAGAGCGCGGCCCCCGACATATATTTCGAAAGGTTCGTGATGGTTGTATTGAAAATCAGATCTCCCTTCGCGAACATCCCGTTCATCTTCCGCTCTTCCGTGATCAGCGCAAAGCCGTGTTCCATCGCTTCCTTTGCACTGTCAAAATTCATCAGCTGTCCATTATAGTAAACTCTTCCGGAGGCTCTTGTCCGGACTCCGAAGATGGTCTCAAGAAGCTCTGTCCGCCCCGCGCCAACCAGGCCATACAGTCCGAAGATCTCACCCTCCCTGACGTCAAAGGAGATATCCTGGAGATACGGTGCAAACTTTGTGGAGAGATGCTGCACCGAGAGGATCACTTCGCCCGGTTCATTGTCCACCGGCGGGAACCGTTTCTCGAGTGAGCGGCCGACCATCGCCGCGATCAGCTCATTGAACGATGTCTCTCCGACCGGTTTCGACATCACCAGATTCCCGTCTCTCAGGACCGAGACTTCATCGCAGATCTCAAAAATCTCATCCATCTTATGGGAGATATAAATGATGGAAATGCCCTGGGCGGTAAGCTGTCTCATGATTGCGAACAGCCTCCTGACTTCCGGCTCTGTCAGCGAGGAAGTCGGTTCGTCCAGAACAATTATTTTCGAATTATAAGAGATTGCCTTCGCAATCTCACACATCTGTCTCTGGGAGACAGACATCCTTCTCATCGGCTGTGTCAGATTCACAGTCATTCCAAGTCTGCGGAACAGATCCGCAGCTTCCTTTTTCATGCGCGCTTCATCGATCACGCCGTTGTTCACCGGGTATCTCCCGAGGAACAGATTGTCGACCACGGAGCGCTCCAGGCACTGATTCAGTTCCTGGTGGACCATCGCCACCCCGTTCTCCAGAGCATCCTTCGGTCCGGAAAAGCTCACCGGCTTTCCATCCAGATAGATGGAGCCCTCGTCCATATGGTATATGCCAAACAGACACTTCATCATGGTAGACTTCCCGGCTCCGTTCTCCCCCATCAGTCCCATGACGATGCCTCTTTTCACATCCATGCTGATGTGGTCGAGAACCCTGTTTCGCCCGAAAGACTTGGACATATCACGGATCGACAGAATGATATCCTCTTTCTTTTCTGCCACTGCTTTACTCCTCCCGTGCTTGTCAGTTCCTGCTGCATAACATGAAAGAGGGAATCCCGTTAGGAATTCCCTCTTCGTTCACTCCTGACCGTTTTCTGCCTGACTGTTCAGTTTGTCTGGTCAGGTTCTCCTGTTCTTACTGAAGCAGAGCCGTATAGGAAGCTGCATTGTCCGTCTTGACCATGTTGATTGCGAATGCATCATAAGCACTCGGATCTGCCAGACGGTTGGTGATGTTGGACTCTGTCTGCCCGTCGCCCTGGATGTACTCGACATCGAGGTTCAGAAGCTTGTCATACTGCTGAAGCAGTGGGACATAGGTGGATCCAAGGAAGTTGTCAGCAGAATTGTAGATGTCAAGCCATACCTTCTTCTTCGGAGAGGTGGACTCGTCAAGCTGCGTGGAGACTGCATCGTTGATCTTCGTGGAATCCAGGAAATCCTTGTAGTTGTCAGCCGTGACAGCCAGGTTCAGAGCGTAGTAGGAACGCTCGTCATCGACATACTTGCAGTCCTGATCGGTCAGGACATTGCCCTTCTCGTCGGCTGTGGTGATACCCGTGTTGACATCCACACCATCCAGCAGGTTGCGAAGAACACGAAGTGTCAGATAAGCCTGGACATCCGCGTGCTGGGAAATGGTTCCGCCGTAGCCGTCCGCGATTGCCGCGACTGCGTCGCTGTTTGCGTCATAGCCGAAGGTCGGGCGGTTGTTTGCCTGTGCCCAGCCGTTGAACATCGCCATGCCCATGCCATCGTTGTTCGATACGACAACATCGATCTGATCACCGAAAGAAGCGGACCAGGTCGAAATTGCGTTGCCGGCAGTTGCTGCATCCCACGTAGCGCCGGCGGAGTTCTTCATCTCCTGGGAAGCCAGCTCACGGACGACATAATCCTTGCCGTTGACAGTGATCTTTCCATCCTGAACATCGGCCGCGGATCCGTCGGTGTTGGTTCCGACCGGATTGGAATCGATTGCGCCATCCTTCTCAACAGCCGTTCCGAGTGCCTTGCGGACACCTCTGGTACGCGCGATGGAATCGTTGTGCCCGATGTCGCCGATTGCGAGGACATAACCGATTGTACCGTCACCATTCTGGTCAATCGTGTCAATGTGATCCTCAATATACTTTGCAACCATCTCACCCTGAAGCTCGGCACCCTGGTTTGCATCGAATCCGACATAGTACGTGCTGGTGTTGAAATTCAGCGCATCCTTGTCAAGCTCGCCGGTGGAGCTGTTGGACGGCTGGCGGTTAAACCATACCAGCGGCTTATCCTTGTTTGCCACATCTCCTGCCATTGCAAGGGAGCTGACTGCCATTGCGCCGACAGCGGCAAGGGCGACTGCTGAAAGTGCCTTTTTCCTCATAATGTTGTGCCTCCTGTGTATTCGCCGAAATATGAGTTTTTCGGTGTCCTGTAATTTGTTGTATTTAATATATCATTCCCGTTTTTGATGGTCAAGATGTTTGTGATATTCACATAAATTTATCATTATTCTCATATTTTTTCGTACAATACTGCCATCATCTTTCCCATAATAACAGGATAATCCTGCCATGTTGTTTTTCTGCATGATCATGCAGTCCATCAAAAAAGCAGGCAGGTGAGTCGGATTTTCTCCATTTCACCTGCCTGCCTGGCAGAATTATACTATCTTATAAATAGCCGTCCTTCGGAATCAGTTAAATAGAACGGTATCCTCAGCCGGTGGCTCCGCAGATTTGAGATGACGGGCATACAGAACCGGGCCGGTCCCCTCATATTCGGGAACAAACTCGTAGCGGACCTCAGCTGTCACATCCAGCCACTGCTTCTGTTTCAGCCGGTCCGTATATTTCGAATGACAGATGAATCCCATGAACCGGATGTCATTGGCACAGCAGGTCATGCAATTTCTGCCCGGAATGAACGCATTCTCCGGGAATTTTCTCGGAATCATCACCTTGCCCCTGAACTCCACCGTCTTTCCGTCATAACGCTCGCGATTGTCAAGCGCGTCCAGATACCAGAGTCCGAACTCCTCGTCCGGAATGACAATCGGATCCTGCGACAGGTCGAACGGAGGCTGCGCTTTCCCGATGTCGATCACCTCTCCTTCAGCATCCTCAAAGGAACAGACCGCCTGAGTGTTGACTGCCTTCACGGTTCTGCGGAACTTCTGAAGATCCTGGTCAGGCGAGCAGCGGTTGAAGATGACAAGCTCTGTGTACATGAAGATGTTGCTCATCATCTGGCGCATGTTCTGAAGGTACACCTCGAATGTGGATCCGTCCACAAGCGTGATCACCTGCGCCATTTCCCAGCGCTTCGCCCAGTCCGAGGAACAGAACTTCATCGAGTCCCAGGTTCCGTTGAACTCGATGAAGACGCGCTCCGGCTTATGTTTCTTCTGAAGACTCTCCATAAAAGCAGCCGTCAGATCCGCCTCGTTCTCCACGCGTTCGATGAAGATATTGTGCCTGCGCAGATCCTCCTCATCGTACTCCTCCTCCCCTTCCTCACAGAGAAGGAGAAGAGTTCGCTCGCCGTCCGCAAAATCCGGACTGGCAAGCACTTCTCGAATAAATGTCGTTTTCCCGCTTTCCAGAAAACCGGTAATCACATATACGGGTACTTCCAGCATATCATTTGCTCCAATTTTCGATTTGTGTTCTGCTGCTCCTTCGCAAGATGTCCTCAGACACCGAACAGCTCCGCAATTTTCTCTTCATTCAGCTTCGACCCGATGACGCACAGACGGCCTGTATAGTCTGCAGCCCCGTCGCGGACCTCGCTCTCCTCCGGCACCATGTCGAAGTTGATCCAGGTGCCATCCGCTCTCGGAACCATGCCCTTTGCGCGGAGAATGATGCCATAGCTGTTCTCATCGGACTCTGACAAAGTCTTCAGAATACTGCGGATCTGGTCGTCCGAATACTTCTTCGCTGTCTCTCTGCCCCAGCTCGTGAAGACCTCGTCCGCATCATGACCATGGTGATGGTGGTGATGATGATGGTCATGTCCACAGCACGCCCCGTCATGGTCATGGTCGTCGTGGTCGTGGTCATGATGATGCTCATGATCATGGCCGCAGCACTCGTCGTCATGGTCATGGTCGTCGTGGTCGTGGTCATGATGATGCTCATGATCATGGCCGCAGCACTCGTCATCATCGTCATCGTCGTCTTCTTCCGGATGAGCCGCTTTGTACTCCGCCATCAGCTGATCCGCAAGGGAGACCGACTTCTCCATCGCGTCATGGATGGTCTTCCCGGAGAGCTGATCCCACGGTGTGGTGATGATGGTGGCGTCCGGGTTCTTCCCGCGGATCATCGCGATCGCCTCATCAAGCTTCTTCTGGTCGACAAACTGAGTTCTGGAAAGGATGATCGTCCCGGCGCTCTCAATCTGGTTGTTGTAGAACTCGCCGAAGTTCTTCATATACATACGGACCTTCTTTACATCCGCAACGGTGACCAGGGAGCCAATCTCGAGACTGCATGCCTCCGCTTCCTTCTCGATCGCCCGGCGGACGTCTGAAAGCTTGCCGACACCAGACGGTTCGATCAGAATATGATCCGGATGGTACTCCTCCACAACCTTCTTCAGGGCTCTTCCGAAATCACCGACCAGCGAGCAGCAGATGCAGCCTGAATTCATCTCCGTGATCTCGATGCCGGCGTCCTTCAGGAACCCGCCATCGATGCCAATTTCACCAAATTCATTTTCGATCAGGACAACCTTCTGTCCCGCAAACACTTCCTTGATCAGCTTCTTGATCAGCGTGGTCTTGCCTGCGCCGAGAAACCCTGAAATGATGTCAATCTTTGCCATGCTTTTCCTCTTTTCTTCAACCTGCGCCATGATACATCCGCCCTGCCTCGGGCACGGCGCTCGTTTATACAGAATAATTGTGCTCAATCAAACGGCATTATAGTACATCCTCACAAAGGTTGCAAGGGGCAGACTGGCACGGCCGCCGCTGCGGCAGGGGAACTGGAGGTTACTTCCAAGTGGTGAACAGACAGGAAAGTGGTGATCAGACAGGAAAGCAATCGGGCAGGGCTGATTCACTCTGCCCTGCCCGATTCGGCGGCTCCGTCGTCATCTCGCGCTCCACTCTCGATGATGAGCGGTCTGATTATCCTGACACTGCTGCATCAGTGCCTGAGTTTTCCAAGGAAGGCCTGCATCCTCGCGTTGTCTGTGTTGAAAACAGACTCGGCGCTGCCCTCCACCTCCACGATTCCCTTGTCCATGAACATGACATGGTCGGATATTTCGCGCGCAAAGTTCATCTCATGTGTGACGATCACCATCGCGATGTGCAGATCCGCCAGGGACTTGATCACTTTCAGCACCTCCCCGGTCAGCTCCGGGTCAAGCGCGGAGGTCGGCTCGTCAAAGTAGAGGATCTTCGGGTTCAGCGCCAGCGCGCGTGCGATGGCGACACGCTGGCACTGACCGCCGGAGAGCTGACACGGATAGGCGTCAGCCTTGTCCGAAAGCCCCATTTTCGCGAGGAGCTCCTTCGCCTCTGCATATACCTCGTCTCTGTCGCGCTTCTGATTGTGAATCGGCGCATCTGTAATATTTTTGATGACCGAGAAATGCGGGAACAGATTGAAATTCTGAAATACAAGTCCGAAGTAGGAGCGTACCTTCTTCAGCTCCGCCTTCTTCGGATAGTGCAGCCCGCCATGTCCATCCGCCCAGGCTGCCCGCTCGCCCATGTACCAGATCTCACCAGAGTCGATGGTCTCCAGCATGGCCGCGCAGCGCAGCATCGTCGACTTGCCGGATCCGGAGGGCCCGATGATGGAGAGCACCTCCCCCTCATCCACGCGAAGGGAGATGTCCCTGATCACCTCGAGATCTCCGAAGGATTTCCGGATGTTTTTCATTTCCAGAAGTGCCATGCTCTTCTCCTTTCCGCCTTATGCCGAATAGTAATTCATCGCTTTCTCAATGCGTTCCATCGCAAAGGCGACAAGGGCATTGAACACATAGTAGAACAGTGCTGCCGCGAGGAACGGCATAAAGGAAGTCTCCTTCGCGGCGATCTGCTTCGCGATGGTGAACATCTCTGCATAGGCCAGCGAGAAGGAGAGAGACGTATCCTTAATCAAAGTGATCACTTCGTTCGTAATCGCCGGAAGGATCCGCTTGATAACCTGGGGAAAGATGATCCGCAGGAAGGTTCCTGACTTTGAATACCCGAGCAGTCTGGCCGCCTCGTACTGACCGGCTGGCATGGAGCCGATTCCCGAGCGGTAGATTTCTGCAAAGTATGCCGCGTAGTTCACCGCGAATGCGATGATAATTGCCGAGAATCTCCAGTTTTTTCCCAGCTTTGCCCCGAACAGGTAATAAGGTCCGAAATAAACGGCGAGCAGCTGCAGCATCAGAGGCGTTCCGCGCATAATCGAAATATACACGCGCATGATTGTCCGGAGAATGCCGCTTTTGCTCATGCGGCATAACGCTACAAGGAGCCCCAGCGGCAGTGAAAACAGAAGCGTCAGGAAAAAAATTCCCATCGACTTCAACATCCCCTGCCCGAGCTGCATCATCATGACCTGAAAACTCATATATCCTCCTGCTGAACACAAGAACTGACGCAGAGAAGCGGCTTCAGCCGTTTTTCTGCGTCAGATGCTGTCCATATTTCCGCCTCAGTCTCTTCGTTCGAGTCCTCTCGAGCTCCCTTCAGGCCTCGGTCTCAGCCTCGGTTGAAGCCTCCGTGGAAGCCTCGCCAAAGCTCTCCCTGAGGCAAAGCATCGTCGGGTCGACGCCCTGCCCTTCATATTTCTTCGCAATCTTGTCGAAGGTTCCATTATCCAGCAGCGTCTTGAGATCCTTGTTGACCGTATCGCACAGGGCGGTGTTCCCCTTCTTGAATCCGACCGCATACTGTTCTGCGTTCAGATACTCATCCAGGATCTTGTATCCGTCCCGACCGTTGATCTGGTACTGTGCGACCCCGATATCGATGGCGACCGCATCGAGAGAGCCTGCCATCAGCTCTGTGAAGGCTGTATTGTAATCCGCGAACTGCTGGAGGTCTCCGAAGGTCTCCGCCAGATCTGCCTGATCCCCATCCTTGCTGAGCAATGCCAGCGCCGCAGAATCCGCCTGAACACCAACCGTCTTGCCAGCGAGGTCGGCCAGCGAATTGATGCCGGAATCATCTGCCGTCACAATGACTTGGCTGTTATTGACATACGGTACAGAGAACGTATAGGAGTCTTCCCGGCCATTCATCGTGAAGCCGTTCCAGATACAGTCGATGTTACCGGAGTTGAGTTCCATATCCTTGGAGTCCCAGTCAATCGGTGTCTTGACCAGCTCCCAGCCTTCCAGATCACAGACCGCCTGTGCCAGTTCCAGGTCAAAGCCCGTGTAATCGCCATTATCATCCATATATCCGTACGGCGGATACTCGGCATCAAAGCCGACAACAAACTTACCCTCTGTCGCCAGTCCGTCTGCGTTCGCAGCAGCCTCTGCTTCTGAGACTGTTTCCGTCTCCCCCGCATATGCCATTGTGAAAGACATCGAAACCGCCATCGCTGCACTCAGTACTCCTGCCAGAACCCTTTTCTTCATCATCGTCACTCCTCCTGATGTCCTGCATCCTGTATTTGACTGCGTGTCAATCCTTCCCGGTACCACCTGCATGCAGGTATGTGTGACACCATACGATTGATCCCGCAATCGCTTTATTACTTTACCATGCTAAAGTATCATGGACGTGATGGTAACACGAAAATGGCAGGGCTGTCAAGCAGAAGTTCCGCACCCGGAACCTGCCTGCGCCCTGCCATCTTTTTCCTGCTGTCAGTTTTGGTTATGCACGCCCCACGTCTGTTACGCCTCCGCAGCCTGCGCAAACTGGGAGTTGTAGAGATCCGCATAGAATCCCTGTTTTGCGAGGAGCTCTTCATGGGTCCCCTGCTCGACGATGTCTCCGTGATTCAGGACGAGGATCAGATCCGCATTGCGGATGGTCGACAGCCTGTGCGCGATCACAAAGCTTGTCCTGCCCTTCATCAGACGATCCATAGCGCTCTGAATCAGCTGCTCTGTACGGGTATCGACGGAGGAGGTCGCCTCGTCCAGAATCAGTACACTGCGGTCTGCAAGCATCGCCCGCGCAATGGTGAGAAGCTGTTTCTGTCCCTGGGACACATTTGTCGCGTCCTCATTCAGCACCATATCGTAACCACCCGGAAGGGTACGGATAAAGTGATCAACGTAGGCAGCCTTTGCAGCCGCTTCGACCTCCTCGTCGGTCGCATTCAGTCTGCCATAGCGGATGTTCTCCCGAATTGTTCCGGAGAACAGCCATGTATCCTGCAGTACCATGGCAAAATGCTCCCTCAGCTCATGCCGGTCAAAGCGCCGGATATCCCTGCCGTCCAGGCTGATGGAACCGCTGTTGACGTCGTAGAAACGCATCAGGAGCTTGACAATGGTCGTCTTACCGGCGCCCGTCGGCCCGACAATGGCGATCTTCTGCCCTGGCTCTACATGGGCCGTGAAATCATGGATGATGATCTGATCCGGATTGTACCCGAACCGGACATGGTCGAAATCCACCTTCCCTGAGATCTTCCCTGGCAAGCCCGCCTGCACCACGCGCTCATTCCTTCCGGCCGGCAGGACCGCCGCACTGGCATCGTTTCTTCCACCGGCCGCCGCGCCCTGCACGCTGGTCTGACTCGTATTTTCAACGGGTTTGTTTCCCTGTGCTTCTGCAGCATCCTGACCAGCAGGAAGCTGGGTTTCCTCCTCCTCATCCAGAAACTCGAACACGCGCTCCGCCGCAGCCGTCATCGACTGCACCTGGTTCAACACCTGCGCCATCTGTGCCAGCGGCTGTTTGATGTTCCCGACATACTGGATGAACGCCTGGATGTCTCCGACCCCGATCACACCGCGGATGGCGAGCATGCCGCCCGAGATCGCGACTCCCGCGTACCCAAGGTAGCTGATGAAATTCATGACCGGCATCATGACACCAGATATGAACTGCGACTTCCACGCTGAATCATAGAGATCATTGTTTGTCTTCCCGAATTCACTCAGGACGACATTCTCCCGGTTGAAGGCCTTGATAACCAGCTGTCCGGAGAAATCCTCCTCAATCTGCCCGTTGATCATGCCGAGCGATTCCTGTTGCCGTATGAAATACTTCTGCGATTTCTTCACGATGAAGGCAACCAGCACACCGGATACCGGGATCACGACCACCGCAATCAGGGTCATCACCGGAGATATGGTGAGCATCATCACAACGACGCCCACAAGAGTCGCGATGGACGTGATAATCATCGTGATGCTCTGGTTCAGACCTGTCCCGAGCGTATCGACATCGTTTGTGATTCGCGAGAGGACATCGCCGTATGGCCGGCTCTCAAAATACTTCATCGGCATCCGGTCGATCTTTTCGGCTATCTCCCGGCGCATCCGATAGGCAACCTTCTGGCTGACCGTCGTCATGATCCAGCCCTGGACCAGACTGAAGACAGCTGATGCCAGATAAAGGCCGAGTGTCCAGAGCAGAATCCGTCCGATCTTTCCGAAATCGATCCCGCCAGTCCCCTGGACCTTCCGCATCAGCCCCTGCGCCAGCTCCGTTGTCGCATGTCCCATAATCTTCGGGCCGAATACATTGAACACCGTCGAGGCAGCGGCAAAGATCATGACTGCAAAGACAGCCGCCTTGTACCGTCCCATATAACGCAGCAGCTTACCGAATGAGCCCCTGAAGTCCTTTGGCTTTTCAACCACCTGGTTTCTGCCAGGTCCGTGCTTGGGTGCTGAAGCGCGCTGCCTCTTCCGGAATTCCTCCAGCTGCTGCTCCTTTGCGCGCTTTGCTGCCTCCTCCTCAGAGCCCCTTCCGAATCCGGAGGGCTTGTTCTTTCTATATTTATTCTGCATGGCGCGTTTCCTCCAGTTCCTTCTGCGAAAGCTGAGACGCCGCGATCTGCCGGTAAACCTCGCATGTATCAAGCAGCTGCGTGTGCGTCCCGCAGCCGACCAGCCTTCCCTCATCGAGTACCAGAATCTGGTCCGCGCTCAGAATGGTGCTGACCCGCTGCGCGACAATGATCTTTGTCGCGTCCTTCTCCTCCTCAGAGAGCTTCGCCCGGAGCCTCGCGTCTGTCTTCATGTCAAGCGCCGAAAAGCTGTCGTCGAAAACCAGCACCAGCGGATTCTTCGCAATCGCCCTCGCAATCGAAAGCCTCTGTTTCTGACCGCCTGACACATTGCCGCCGCCCTGGGAAATGAAGCTGTTGTACTGGTCCTCCTTCTCCATGATGAAATCGTCTGCCTGTGCGATCTGAGCCGCACGCCTGACCGCCTCATCCGGCGCGTCCGGTTTTCCGAACCGGATATTGGAGGCAACACTCCCGGAGAACAAGGTTCCCTTCTGCGGCACAAACCCGATTTCCGCCCGCAGATCATGGAGATTCCGTTTCCGGATATCAACTCCGTCCACCGTGATCGAGCCCGCTGTGACATCGTAGAACCTCGGAATCAGATTCACCAGCGTACTCTTGCCGGAGCCTGTGCTTCCGATGATGGCTGTCGTCTCGCCCGGTCTTGCCGTGAATGTAATATCGTGGAGGGCATCCATTTCCGCGCCGGGATAGCGGAAGTTCACATGATCGAACCGCACAACCCCTTTCTTTTCCTGCGGGGTCTCCTCATGCTCCGGATTCTCAATTGAGGACTTTGTAGAGGTCACCTCATGAATCCGCTCTGCCGCGACGCCTGCACGCGGCAGAATGATCGACATCGCAGTCAGAATCATGAATGAGGAGATGATGATCATCGCATAGGTGATGAAGGAGGTCATGGCACCAACCTGCAGCGTCCCGGCATCGACACGGTGCGCAGCCACCCAGGTGATCAGAACGCCGAGTCCGCTCATGACGAACATCATCGACGGCATCATGAAGGTCATGACGCGGTTCGTGAAGAGCTGAGTGTGCATCAGATCGGTGTTGGCGTCGTCAAAACGCTCCTCCTCTGTCTTCTCCCTTCCGAATGCCCGGACCACCATCAGTCCGGTCAGGATCTCTCTGGAAACCAGATTCAGCCGGTCCACCAGCTTCTGCATGCTCTTGAACTTCGGCATCGCCAGCACGACAAGCGTGAGGATGATGCCCACAATCACTGCGATCCCCAGCAGAATCACCCAGCTCATGTTGGCGTGGGACTGATAGACCTTCACGATTCCCCAGACTGCCAGCACCGGCGCATAGAGCACCATCCGGAGCATCATCGTTGTGACCATCTGGACCTGCTGGACATCATTGGTCGCTCTGGTGATCAGGGAGGAGGTCTGAAAATGATCCATCTCTGCGTTCGAGTACCCGATGACATTCCCGAAAACCTTCAGGCGAAGGTCTCTCCCGACACCAGCGCCAACCCTGGACGCGACAAATGATACAGCCACAGCGGCCGCTCCCATCAGGAGTGCCATCAGAATCATCCGCCCGCCGCTGAGCCACAGATACTGCCTTTGTATCTTGTCGATATCGATCCCGGCTGCCTTGTCCGCCTCCGCGGCATACCGGATCGCCATCGCGCGCATAGTCTGGGAGCCCGTCTGACTGATGGTGTCCGTGATCTGCTTCTTCATCTGGCTGAGGCTGTCTTCGCTCATCCGGCCGCTGTCCATCATCTTCTGAATTGCCGGTCTTACATCGACATATGTAGATGCATTTCCCTTTTCATCCTCTGCCTCGAAGGTGGTGATCTCCAGGCCATATGCATCGGCGATCTCCTTCGCTGACATTGAATCCAGACGGTCTGCCTGCTTCTTTGCAGCATCCAGAAGCGCGCCCTTCAGCTTCTGTGACTGAAGAGCGTTCTCTGCCTGGGTCTTCATCATCGTGCGGAACGATTCCTCCGACATATGCCCGAGTTGGTAAGCCATCACCAGCGGTGTCAGAAGGTCTCCATCCAGCTCCTTCAGCTTCTCTCTACTGAGGTTCTGAAGGGAATAGTGATCTCCGTCTTTCTCATAGGCATCCGTCCATGCCCGTTTCTGCGCATCGTCCATGAAGATCTGCGCCGCCTCAAACTCTCCTGCCGTGATGCTGGACGGTGTGATGTGCTCAAGTCCTTTGTTCTGAATGCCCACATCGATGATGTTCTGCGTGTACTGCGGCATGGACATCTCGCAGAAGCCCTGGACAACCAAAAGCACAGCGAGCAGCAGTACAGAACGCCAGTACTGCTTCAGATTTTCAAATATGTATCTCATTCCGTTTCCCTCTTCAGAAAGCCTTTCTTCTCCTGTGCACGAATCACGCTGTCCGACAGACGGTACAGCTCATCCAGCAGGCTGCAGAGTGTCTTCACCTTCTCCTCTCCCATCCCGGTGATGATGCTGTCCAGCATGTCCCCGAACATGACGGTACACTTCTGCATTATATCCAGCCCTTCCTCCGTAAATGTCACAAGGGTGGTTCTCCGGTCCTTCGGGTCGAGACTGCGCTTCAGGATGCCGTCCTCCTCGAGGCCTTTCAAAAGCCTTGAGACACCCGATGCCGGGATCCCCAGCCTGGCGACCAGATCGCTCACCCGAACTCCGCGTGAAGCGTCTCCCTGGCTGATCTCCCACGCGGCACTCATCAGCATCAGTTTTCCTCTGCTGATTCCGGGGAGGCTGAACTCTGAGCGCAGCCTCGGGAACTGGTGCAGCGTCCGCAGCAGTTCTTCTTCCAGCTGATTCAAATCGATTCTCCTTTGCATGTTTGAATAATTATTATCTCCGTTAATTATTATCTATGTTAAATATTAACGGTGATATGTATCATAAGCCTACCGCTCCCTTCTGTCAATGCTTTTATTGCGGCAGAAGGAACCTGAGATCATCGAGATAGTCCTCGATCAGTGAGAGCGTTCCGTCCTCCTCCATCACAGCCGAGTCTCCGATTTCTTCAAACAGTTTTTCATTGATGGAATCTGCGACGACTGCCGGATACAGATGGTGCGCTCTGATATACGATGCAGGATTCTCTCCTGCAAGGAGAATGTGCAGAATGTCAGTCTCCTCTGCAGAGAGACCGAAGGCTGCCTGCTCTGGCACGCGGCACTGCTGCGGTGCTGCAACGGCAGGCTCGGATGGCCGGGCGGCTTCATCAGCCGTGTTGCCAGCGGGCTGATGTGCCTGAGAGGCCTGCGCCGGCACTGCGGCGGTGGTTCCGGGCTGCCGGGCGGGTGTCTGTGCTGAACCGGCCGTGTTGCCAGCGGGCTGATGCGCCTGAGAAGCCTGCGCCGGCACTGCGTCAGCGGACCCGGGCTGCCGGGCGGGTGTCTGTACAGATTCGGCCTGTCGGGGCCGGGGAGACGGAAAGGCTGCGGCCAAATCTGTTTCATCCTCGATGCCATCAAGAAGCTGATCTCTCGTATAATCTGCATCAGAGCGGATTGCGCTGAGCTTCCCCAGATCGAGCCGGATCTCCTGCCGGGCAGCCTTCGCCTGCTCCTCCGCCCGATCTCTGAGATACTCCTGAACCGTCCGTTCCACCAGCTTCCTCAGTTTCTCATCCAGCGTCCCCGGTTTCAGGTCCCGATACCTGGCTGCCGCTCTCATCTGCCGCTCCGTTTCTCTGCAGACCTCCCCCAGTGTTTTCTGAAGAAGTCTGCTCCCGAACAACCTTGGGAAATACTGCGTGATGGTCCAGTTTCCCCGCCGGCACCAGTAGACCAGAAGCGGATCCACAAGAAAGATGCGGTCCTTTTTCCGGTCCGCCGCCACATTTTCCCCGGATCTGACCCGGCTCAGCAGCCAGGGTCTCGTATCACTCTTCCCGGCCAGCTCGTCCGCGAGTGCACGTCCATGCTCTGACTGGTACATATCCGCCCAGGTGCGGTAGACGCGCACGAGTACCGCCTTCATATCCTCCTCGTGTGCCCGGAAAAACGCCGACTTGCTCCCCCTGTATCTGCCAAATTCGGATATGGACTCATAGAGCTGGTCTGTTTCCGCTTCCTGGTACAGCATCAGCGCAAGGATCCGCTCATCCTCCGCGATTTCCTTCTCAAAAACCTCTGCAACATATGATCTTGGAAGATCTGCCGTGATGACATAGTACTGCAGGATGGTCCGGATGCTGTCCGGTTCGAAGACAGTTTCCCCGTTCCATCCGGAGCCTGCATTCTCCATGCTTTTCAGGATCCGGAATCCATCCTCCGCTGATTCCTTCCTGTCCGGACTCAGGACTTCACGCATCTGCCTGCGACAGGCGTACACTGTCTCCAGGTACGACCGCTCCTGTTTCCCGTGTTCCTGGAGCCTGCGCTGCAGCTCCGGCGCTCTGCCTGCCAGGATCATGCGCCGCAGTTCCTCGTCTTTTCCTCCCCAGATCTGTCCGCTGCTCTGCGCTGCGTGTTCACGCACAGGCCGGATCTGTCTCCCGCTGTCCCCCTCAGGATACCGCTGGCGAAGACTTTCGCGGTTCCTGTCCGGAATCGGTACATCTCTGTAGATTGGATTGTCTTCGCTCTGCATTCTGTCTGCATCCTCCCGTTTATCTTCCGCACCAGAGCATTCCAGACTCCAGCTTCCATTCCGGACTCCAGCTTCGACACTTCGTGGCAAATGCTCTCCCGCAGGCTGCCCGATCTCTGATCCGCATGTATGAGCCCTCTGCATCGCCAGACCGGTCGTCTTGCCGTCAGCCCCTCTGATCTGCATAGTTTCCAGCCATTGTATCATATCCCGGCAAGCCTCGGATCTGCAGGGATACGTTCTGATTGTATGCCTCCCGTCGTCACTCTGCACGAATGGCAGGGAACTGCCTCCTCCCATACCGCACGCTGATCCCGCAATCGTCCGTCTTGCAAAATGGGGACACATTCTCTATAATGAAAACACCGTTATATTTTTCAAAGAATAACGAATTGTACACAGATTCAGACAGGAGGTCGCATGATGAAAACACATTGGAAAGAGACTTTCAGAGCGGTTCTGCTTTGCACGGCACTTGCTTCCGGCTGTGTGCTGCCGGCAGCGGCAGGTGATACGGAACAGTCACAGGAAAACCCCGGCTCCGGAAAGACAGAGCTGACCGTGTTTGCGGCAGCTTCCATGACAGAGACGCTCACGAAGCTGGCGGAGACGTATGAACAGAAGCATCCGGAAATCACCATTTCCTTCAACTTTGATTCCTCGGGAACACTTGAAACACAGATTCTGGAAGGTTCGGATTGTGATCTCTTTGTGTCAGCCGCCCAGAAGCAGATGAATGAACTGGACAAGGATGCCGCACCGGATACGAATCCTGACGGGAACGATGAGCTTCTGGCCGGCACACGCGTCGACTTGCTGGAAAACAAGGTTGCCCTTGCCGTTCCGGACGGGAATCCGAAGAACATCCGGAGTTTTGATGACCTGGCGGATGACCTGAAGAAGGGCTCGGTCCTGCTTGCGATGGGGAACAGCGATGTGCCCGTCGGGCAGTACACGCAGAAGATTCTCGCATACTACGGGCTCTCGGAGGATCAGCTTACATCAGATGGCTGTATCACATACGGATCAAATGTCAAAGAAGTTACCGTTCAGGTCTCAGAGGCCTCGGTCGACTGTGGTATCATATATCAGACAGACGCCTTCAGCGCAAAGCTGACCGTAGTCGATACGGCCTCAGCTGATATGTGCGGACAGGTCATCTATCCGGCGGCTGTTTTGAAGAACAGTGCCCATCCGGACGAAGCAAAGGCTTTCCTTGCGTACCTGCAGACACCGGAGGCACAACAGGTTTTTGAGGAAGTCGGCTTTACACCGATCGTGAAAGAAATGCTGGCTGCACAGAGCCAGCATCGCTCCCGGCATCGCGGCGGCTTCCCGGAAAGGATTGCTTTGATATGGTAGAGAAAGAACTCCCATCCTCGATCCTGTCCTGCAAGACATCCTACAAATTTTCCCTGCGGGACAAGAAGACAGGCGAGGTGCGGACTTTCATCATGGGGCCGGGACTTGCGGAGCTGCTGCACGGCGTAGAACGGCTCGGCTCCCTCCGCCAGGCCGCTGCCGCGATGGAGATGTCCTACAGCAAGGCGTGGACGCATGTGCGCCGGGCAGAGCAGATCTGTGGAGCGAAACTGACACGGCCGGCGGCCGGCGGCGAAGGTGGAGGAGGCAGCCAGCTCACAGAGGAGGGACAGTGGCTTCTCGATACCTATGACGCCTTTGTAAAGGAGGCCGATGAGCAGGTAAAGCAGCTCATGGAGCGGTACTTCACCCGCGACCTGCCCTTCTCCTGATCCGATCGCCCCTGGCCGCTTTGCGCTGCCCTCCCCGGCACTCCTGGAACATGCGGCAGATGCCAAGTCGCATCAAATGGGTCACTCCACCCACTTTACATAGCCTGGCTTGCGCGGTGCAGCCTTCGGCTTTTCTTCATATGAAGGATATCCAAGCGCCAGATGGCCGATGCCCTCATATTCATCTCCATTCACTCCGGCCTTCTCCAGGATCTTCTTTCCTTCCTCGGTCTCAAACTCCTCCTTTGCCCTGTGGATCCAGCAGCTCCCGAGCCCGAGCGATTCTGCGGCAAGCATCATGTTGCCGAGAACAAGGCTGCCATCATAGATATGAGTCGGCCTCTTTTTCAGCGCCAGCACGATCAGGATCACCGGCGCACCGTAAAACGGGTCGGACGTTGTGCCCATGATCTTTGCATTCATCTCTGACAGCTCATCCCGGACCGCCTTGTCGGTCACTGCTACGATCACCGGGGACTGTCTGCCCATCCCCGTGGCTGCCCAGGTTCCTGCCTCCGCAACCGTCTCGATCAGCTCCTTCGGCACCATCTCACCCTCGTACGCCCTGCAGCTCCTGCGGGATCTGATTGCGTCCAGTACAACATTTGTCTCAGCCATTTTCATACCACCTTTCTGTTGATTCAATCTGCCATCACACAGGAAACACCTGATTCTGTCCGCCTGCTCACAAGTCTCTCCCGGCCTCCTGCGGCGCCTCCTCCAGCTCAATCTGATCCAGCATCAGCTCCCGGCCGGTCTGTACATGCCCGCGGATGCTCCCGCACCTCGGACATCGGCGTCCGGGGGTCTTCTCCGGCTCATAGACGGTCCCGCAGTCCATGCAGGAAACGGTAACAGGCACCTCTGTAATCTTCAATACAGCCCCTTCCGCCGGCGTCCCCCTCGATGCCTCCGGAAAGTACTTTTCCAGATAACAGGGCAGAATTCCCGTCATCGCCCCGACGCGGATGGAAAGCGATCTGAGCTTTCCGCCGCCCTCCCTCCGGGCCGCCTCACAAGCCAGATTCACCATCCTTACAATTGTACTCATCTCATGCATGTACGATTCTCTCCGATTGCCGTCCCGCTCTTCTCAGCAGATTCGCGGCAGACCCTCTCCCTGCAGGACATCCAGCAGGCGTTTTCCGCCGATCTCGGTCTTCATGACCAGGATACCCGGCTCATCGCCGGTGACTTCCCCGACCTTCACGGCACCTGCGCCATAGCGGCAGCTGCGGATCAGCCGAAGTGCTTCCTCCGCCTCTTCGGCCGGGAGGATGCAGACAAGCTTGCCCTCGTTGCCCATATACAGAGGATCCAGACCGAGCAGACTGCAGAAATCCTGCACCTTTGCTGTCACCGGGATCTTCTCCTGCTCGATTTCAAATGTCCGTCCGGAGGTCTCTGCCAGTTCCTTCAGAACGGTCGCCAGTCCGCCGCGGGTGATATCGCGGAGCGTATGGATATGAAGCCCTGACTGCACGAGCGCTGAGACAATCTCTGTCAGCGGCGCATTGTCGCTCTCAATATCTGTCCGGATGCTCATCCGCTCCGACAGGATGGCTGCATGGTGATCCCCCATGGTTCCTGAAACCAGGATGGCATCTCCGGTCTGCGCATTCCGCGCAGAAATGCTGACGCCCTCCGGCACAAAACCGACTCCGGCTGTATTGATCAGGATACCGCCCGCATATTTCCCGGCTGCATCCCCGGCACTCTTCTCCGCGATGCTTCCGTCAATCACCTTCGTGTCGCCGGCCACGATACGGATGCCGGCCTCCCGGGCTGTTTCCGCCATCGAATGCGCCATCTCCCGGACCAGGTCGATCTCCGTCCCCTCCTCCAGAATCCAGCCGCATGTCAGATATTTCGGAACCGCCCCGCGCATCAGAAGATCATTCACCGTTCCGCAGACCGCCAGACGCCCGATGTCTCCGCCCCGGAATTTCACCGGCGTCACAACAAAGCTGTCGGTCGTGAGCGCGAGTCTCCCGCAGCCCGCGACAAGCGCGCTGTCCTCCATTTCATCCAGCGTCTGATCCTGAAACTCCGAGGCGAAGATCTGATCAATCAGCTCTCCCGTTGCCTTTCCGCCGCTGCCGTGTACCATTGCTACTCTGCCGCTCATCTGATCCCTGCTTTCTTCCTGTTGAATCCGCCTTCGCGCCGTCCGCATCTGCCGTTGTCTGATACCGGCAGCTTTCTTCCCGGACTGTTCCTGTATCCTGTTTACCGTTTCCGGCCGCCTTCAAACCATGTGCGGCAGCTGCCCTCAGGAGACACCATGCAGGCGCCCTGTGGAGTCAGCGGCGTGCAGACCTTGCCATGCAGCGGGCAGGCTGTCGGCGGAATCTTCCCGCACAAGACCTCCCCGCACCTGCAGGCCTTGTTCTTCCGGACGTCTCTGCTCAGGCCGCGGCTCCCGGCATCCAGCGCCGCATAGGGTCCCCGGAGCGCCAGCCCGGATCCCTCAATTTCCCCGATCCCGCGCCAGACGGCTGATACCGGTTCAAACACCTCCCGGATCTGAGTCTGCGCCTCCTCATTTCCGGCTCTGCTGACGACGGACGGGTAAAAGTTCATGACCCTTCCTCCCGACCGCTCGTTTGTCCACCGTGCAATTCCATAAAGCGCCTCGAGGATCTCGATCCCCTGAAACCCTGCGACAGCAAACGGAATTTCATACTGCTCCGCCAGCGGTTCCCAGATCCGGCTGCCGGTCACGACAGACACATGCCCCGGCGCCAGAAATGCATTGACCGGTGCCCCGCTGTCCATCAGAGCTCTGATGACCGCTGGCATCGTCTTGATCGCTGTCAGAAGCTTTACATTCGGAAGCCCGTCCTCGAGCACCTGCCTGGCCATCAGTGCATAGACAGGCGCCGTCGTCTCGAAACCGAGCGCCGCGAAGACATAGGTATGCGCCGGATCCTTCTTTGCGAGATCGATGGTGTCGAATGGAGAATAGACCATTCTTGCCTTCGCGCCGCGGCCCTTCGCCTCGCTGAGAGATTCCCGACTCCCCGGCACCCGAAGCAGATCCCCGAAGGTCGTGACGATCACGTCCGGCTGCAGGGACAGCTCGATCATGCGGTCAATGTATGCAGACGGTGCCACGCAGACCGGGCAGCCCGGGCCTGAAATCAGGTGGATTCTGTCCGACAATAGCTGAGGAATCCCATATTTTGCGATCGCTCCCGTGTGGCTCCCACAGACCTCCATAATCCGAAGCTCCGGTCCGTCATAGCTTTTGAGATAGTCCGTGATCGTCCGAAGCAGCTCCGTGTTTCTTTTATCCATGATGCCCCATATCTTTCTTTTCTGCCGTTTCTCCCCGCACCTGCTGAAGCAGGCTATGTCCATGCCTCCCTGGCACAGGCTGCCATATCCTGCGTTTCCCCTGCCCTGCGGTCTTGTTCTGAAGCTTTGCCAGACACAGAAGCCCGCAGGATCTCCCCGCGGGCTCTCATCCACTTCAGTATGCGCCAACCTCGGCGAAGATCGCCGACAGGTCGGTCATTTCATTCTGTTCCCTCTGCGAAAGCACCTGCAGGATACAGCCTGCGTGAACCAGCACGTGGTCTCCGGGCTTCACCTGCACGAGGCCGCACTTCGCCGTGACTTCATTGCCATGGAAATCCACGACGGCATCCCGGCCCTCCACAGAAAGGACGGTTCCTTCTGCTGCAACACACATGAAACAAACCCTCCGCCCTCTGACCTTACAGGTCTTCTTACTTTAACCCAAGCTTCTGAAGAACCTTCTCGCGGTTTGCCTCCGGCAGCTTTGACAGATCCATCGTCTTGCCGTTCGGCAGCCTGACAATATCGCCTTCCAGCGTTGCCTTCCCTTCAGCCTCCGCCTTCGGCGCTGGTGCGGCATCAAGCCCGAGTTTTTTCAGGATCTCTGCCTTCTTCTCCGCCGGGAACTTCGACAGATCCATCGTCTTTCCGTTCGCCATCGTCACGATGTCGCCGTTCAACGTTGCTTTTCCGGGCGCAGACGCGGAGCCTGCTGCCTTCGGCGCTGCGGAAGGAGCCGCTGCCGGCTTCGGTGCCGGAGCCGGGCGCTTGAAGGATACCTCCTTCTTCTCACCCTCCGGTGTCTGATACCCGGGAACGAGATGCAGGCACTTCTTCGGGCACTTGATCACGCAGTAGCCGCATGCCAGACAGTCGAACCGGTTGATCGCCCAGGTCAGCTCCTTGCGATCGACCGTGATGGCACCCGTCGGACAACTTCTCGCGCACATGGAGCAGGAAATGCAGTCCTCGATGTCAATCTCGATGTGTCCGCGGCTTCTCTCCGGGTACTTGATCGGCTCAGCCGGATAGTTTTTCGTGGCCGGTTTGGAGAAGAGGTTCTTCAGCGTTGACCACGTGAACGCCATGATTCTTGTTTTTGGCATGATATCCTCCTCATCTTTCTGTGCAGCTGATGCACGGGTCGATTGTCACAACCAGAAGCGGGATATCTGCATAGCTGCAGCCCTTCATCGTCTCGCACATGCCCGGAATATTGGCGAACGTTGGCGTGCGAAGCCGGAAGCGGTTCAGGAACTTTGTCCCATTGCCTTCCACGTAGTAGATGGCCTCTCCGCGCGGCTGCTCAATCCGGATGAATGCCTCACCGTCCGGGTTGCCCTTGACCGGAACGGAAAGCTCTCCGTTCGGGATCTTCGCAATCGCCTGACGAATCAGGTCGATGGACTGAAAGACCTCGCGCAGACGCACGTCGCATCTCGCATAGTTGTCCCCGTCATTCGATACGACCGGCTCAAAGTCAAGCTCTCCGTACGCCTCATATCCAAGCTGACGGATATCGCGGGCGACACCTGACGCTCTTGCATATGGCCCACAGCAACCAAGATCATGCACCTGCTCCTTCGTCAGGACGCCGACGCCTCTCGTGCGCTCCTGGACAGAATAGTCTGTCATGAAGGTCTTGTACACATCCCTCAGTTCTGCTTCCAGCTCGGAAAGATTGTTCAGAATCACCTTCTGCATATCCGGCGTGATGTCCTTCAGCACACCGCCGACCTTGTTGACCGAGTAGATCAGACGGCCGCCGGTCGTCATTTCCACAAGGTCGAGGTTCTTCTCACGAAGTCTCCAGCACTGATAGAACAGATTCTCGAAGCCAAAGGCATCTGCCATCAGTCCTGCCCAGAGCAGGTGGGAATGAATGCGGCTCATCTCACTCCAGATCGTGCGCAGGTACTTTGCGCGAATCGGGACCTCGACGTTCATGCACTTCTCAACCGCCTCGACATACCCGAGACCATGGCCGAAGCTGCAGATGCCGCAGGTGCGCTCCGCAACGTAGACATACTCGTTGAAATCTCTCTTCTTTACAAGATCCTCCAGCCCGCGGTGGATGAAGCCGATGGACGGAATGACATCCACAACCTTCTCATCCTCAAGGACAAGATCCAGGTGGATCGGTTCTGGAAGAACCGGATGCTGCGGTCCGAACGGGACAACGCTTCTCTTCTTCTCTCTCTCTTCCATCACTTCTCCTCCTTCTTTCCGGACGCAAGCTTCTCATCCGCGGCAGCCTGCGCAAGATCCAGGTCGCTGTCAGCCCCGCTCAGGCTGATTTCCTGCTCCTGCTTCTTCTGCTCAGCCTTCGCGTCCTCCGGCAGAAACGGTGTCTCTGCCTTGATCCGGTACAGCTTGTTGTGGTAGTCCGGCTCGATCAGCTCGATCTTGACGCCAAAGAGCTCACGCATCTCATTCTCATAGAAGGAAGCGCAGGAATAAAAGTCATGGATGCTCGGAATCCTGTCCGCCAGATCGCAGACAACGCGGAGCGTCTCATAGTCCAGCGTCTCGTCGTCCGAAAATGAATAACTCAGCTCATACTTGCCGTCTTTGTAGGAGGCGCAGGCCTGGGACAGTCTCATTCCGCGGCTCTTCATCGCCATGACCTCGCGGAGCAGGCCGTCCTTCTCGATGACGCGGATGGTTTCCTTCGGGGTGAATTTCGCGCTCATTTCTTCTCCGCCTCCTTGTTTCTGCTGCCTTCCGATGTCTTGGTGATTGCATCAAAGAAGTCCGCCGGATTGCCCGCTCTCGCTGCAGCATCCGGGTCATTCAGGTTGCGCTCCGACTCACCGTGTTCCTTCACATACTTGTCGTGCGCATCCGATCTCTCCTGGAAGATCTGAACAGCCTTGACAACACCGTCAATGATCGACTCCGGACGAGCCGCGCATCCCGGAACATAGACATCAACCGGGATCACTGTGTCGACACCTCCGTTGATGTTGTAGCAGTCCTTGAACACACCGCCGGTACATGCACAGATACCGACCGCAACAACCACCTTCGGTCTTGCCATCTGGTCATACAGCTGTTTCACAACCTCTGCCGACTGGGAGTTGACCCCGCCCGTCACCAGCAGGATGTCCGCCTGCATCGGGTCCGCCGTGTTGACGACGCCGAAACGCTCAACGTCGTAGACCGGCGTCATGCATGCCAGAACCTCGATATCACATCCGTTGCAGCTCGATGCGTCATAGTGGAGCAGCCACGGAGATCTTTTTACTTTACCCATCTATCTGTACCTCCTGTCAGCGAACGAGAATCAGGATCAGCAGGTTCACGCCTGCCGCCGCAATCGTGACCGCCCATGACAGCTCCAGCATCTTCCCGGACTTCATTCTGGCGCTCGTGTTGTCGATCAGAATCTCAAGGAAATATGCAGCGAGGACCACCAGGATTGCTGCCGGAATGCTCCACGGGTTTTTATTGATGATGAACAGCGCGATCACGCTGAGCATCAGGATATTCTCGTACCACTCCGTGATCTGGAACAGCGCCAGATTCGAGGCGCCGAGCTCTGTCGTGACACCCTTGACCAGCTCCTGATGCGGATGATGGGAGGTGCTCTCATCGAACGGTGACTTGCGCATCTTGATGGTCAGGATGAACAAAAATGCCGCAAAGAACCCGGGCAGCGCAACGATGGCAGAGCGGTCCGCCTGCACAATCTTTGCAGTCTCAAAGGTATCCTCCAGCAGATAGAAGCCCACTCCGGTCAGAAGAACAGCCGGCTCGCAGCACATCTCCTGGAAAAGCTCACGCTGGCCGCCGATATAGCTGTAGGGTGAGTCCGTGACGACAGCCGCAAAATACAGGAAGATGCCGGCTGTCGAGAGCACGAAGAAGCACATCAGCATATCCGCACCTGAGTAGAACATGCAGCCGGTGAAAACCATCAGTACCAGGTAGGTGATCATCAGGAAGGTCTGCGAGTTCGTGACAACGATCCGCTGCTTTGCGAAAAGCTTCTGGACATCATAGAACGGCTGGAGGATCGGCGGTCCGACCCTCCGCTGCATGCGGGCAGAGATCCTGCGGTCAATACCGTCAAGAAGACCGCCGAGCAGTGGCGCCAGCACAAGGTAAAGGATGATCATTGCAATTCTCATGCCACACCTCCCAGAACGATGCAGAACATGACGACAATCACGGCTGTGACAGCAAGCTGGCACGGAACCATCAGCGCGTGGCGGCCGATCTTCTCCGTGAAGTAGTCATTTGCCATATGGAGTTTCTTCGGCTCACCGAAGGAATCCGTGAAGGTATTGTCGTTGCCAAGGTTGATGCCGTTCATATAGGAAAGCTTCATGTTTGTGTGAAGCCGCTTGCTCGAAGCATAGGCCATAAACGGCACCAGGAACACAACCAGGATCAGCACAACCAGCATGTTCAGAATGTTGCTGGAAAGCACATCCTTGTAGACGCCGAAGGTCTCATTCAGCAGCGGATGCACGTAGGTCGCCGATACCAGTGGAAACAGCGCGCAGAGCGCAACCATCGCGACCGCATGGACCGTGAGCGAGAACATCTCATTGTTCTTGGTGATATCCTTCACCTGGTCATTGTGCATCGTGCGGGACAGAATCTTCCCCAGCCACTTGGACCAGTAGAAAGAAGTCGTCGCGGAACCGAAGACGATGAAGAGGATGACCATCACATTCTTCGAATCGACAGACGCCCTCAGCGCAGACCACTTGGAGATCAGCATGCCGAACGGAGCCAGGTACATGCCCGCAATCCCGATGAACATGAAGACCGCCAGTTTCGGGAGACGGTACAGAAGGCCGTGCATATCCTCCAGATTGCGGCTGTGCAGACAGTTCTCGGTTGCCCCAACATCCTGGAACATCAGAGACTTCGAGATGGCGTGGAACATCATCAGGAACACGCCGGCCCAGATAGTCTCCGGCCTTCCGATCCCGGCACAGGCAACCATCAGCCCGAGGTTCGAGATCGTGGAGTATGCCAGAACCTTCTTTGCGTCGACCTGTCCGATCGCGATGATCGAGGTCATGAAGAAGGTAAATCCGCCGATTCCTGCGATGAAATAGCCCGTCGTCGTTCCGGCCATCGCCGGAGCCAGGCGAAACAGAATATAGATGCCAGCCTTGACCATCGTTGCAGAGTGCAGAAGAGCGCTGGACGGAGTCGGAGCCACCATGGCGCCGATCAACCAGGTCGAGAACGGCAGCTGCGCCGCCTTTGTCAGCGCCGCAAATGCCATCAGCATGACCGCAACCGCTCCTGCGCGGCCGCCCTGCTGGGAGGCAGTGACCAGACCCTGAAGCGTTGACAGGCCAGTCGCTGTCTCAAAGTAGACGATTCCAAACGCAAGTGCCGTTCCGCCGAGAAGGTTCATCCACAGAGCGCGGAAGGAATTGGTGACAGCCTCGTCCGTCTTTGTATATCCGATCAGCATGAAGGAGCAGACACTCGTGGTCTCCCAGAAGAAATCAATCCAGACCAGATCCGAGGAAAGCACGAAGCCGAACATCGCCCCGATGAAGACATAGACGACCATGAAGAAGAAGTGTCTTCTCTCCGGCACCTCGGTGTGGTGCTGATGATATCCATCCATGTATCCCATCGCGTAGATCGTGATCAGTCCGCCGACGAAAGCCACGATGAGACACATCAGAAGAGACAGGTGATCAAGCCTGATGTGCGCGCCGCCCAGTTCCCCGAGATGCGCTTCCATGTTGACAATCATGACCGTCGGAACAATGGAAAGAACCGAGATCCAGTACTTTTTCGCCAGGATGCACTTGATGGTCACGTAGATCATCAGTACAATCTCACCGGCAGTAATGAAATGAGACGCGACAGGGACGTCGACGTACAGGTCGACCGGACTTCCGCCGTTGCGGAAATAGGTGACGACCAGATCGATCGTCGCCGCCATAATGGCCGGTGTCGCGATGTACGCAATGCCCTTGCGAATCTTCTGCACATGAATACAGTACAGAAGAGCCCCGATGCACATCGGGAAGATGATGAGAAATGGAATACTCCACCACATAATAAAAGGCCTCCATGCGTGGTTGACAGTTACCCGTTCGCCCGGCTCTGACGGAGAGGCAGCCGGCAGCCGCCCTCTTTCAGCCGAAACGCATACATAGTGAGTATAGCATGAATGGTGAAGAATTTGTGTCTTTGTGAATTTTTCGTCATTTTGCTCTGAAAAAAATACGCTGAGGGAACATGTGAAGCCGGGATAGAAGTCTGTCCCCGGGTATGCTATGATGGGTCGAACAGTACGGCAGCACGCGGAGACACAGACCACTACCTATGCAATTATTCAAACCGCTTCTTTCTCATATCAACTCCATTCTGCACCCGGTATCACAGTCATCCCTGCCGGCAGCTCACGCCCATCTCCTGAGAAGACTCCCTGTATGGGTGCTCGCCTCTGCCCTGGCACTGTGTCCCGAGGCGCCCGGTCTCACTGGCAGAGCCTTTGCCTACGATGCAGGCAAAATCAGCCGGCACGGTCTGATCAGGGGCGATCTCTCCACCTGGACGCAGCGGGGCGACAGCTTTCCGCAGAACAAGCTTCTCTCCGTGAACGGTGATTCTCCGATCTCCTCGATGGGCTGCAGCTACTATGCCACCTTTTTTATGCTCTGCCGGATGGGCATCAAAAATCCTCTGACCGACACAGCCTGGCAGTTTGCGATGGAATGCAGGCGAAAGAAGCTTTCCCGCGAGGGAACCGGCTATTTTGATCCCCGGTCGATCTCAAAGCTGACAGGCGGCCGGGTCCGCTTCGTCGAGGAAGGAAACGATCCGGCCAATTACTATGAGGGGCAGAGCGCCGTCCAGCAGTGCGCAAATCAGGACGAAGTCACCCGGCTGATGCGGCAGATGTCGGAAGAGAAGGGATGGTTTCTGATCGCCTGTGTTGTCGGGGATGTCACAAACTACCAGAATGAGGAGTATTACTCGGAAGGCCACTACATCTTCATCGACTCCTTCCTGAAAGACGGAGACTTTCTGATCGGCGACTCCGCCTTCCCCGGGACCCGCTGGTCTGACAACTGGGGCGTCCACGGCGCAAGAATCGTGAAGCTCTATGCCTACCGCCTCCTGGATGAAAACGGAAAGCAGATCCGGCCATCCGAACGCCAGTCCATGTACATCGTCAGAAGCCAGGATGAGGACTGAGTCTGCAGTGACTTTCGCTGGCGCAGCAGCCGTCTGAAACCGCAGTGCTGCCTGCCGATATCCGAATCCAGGCCCAATCGGTCAGAGGCCGAGGCAATTTTTGCTTGAAATCTGACCGAGATATGTTAGAATATTTTTTGCATCACTTTCGTGGAGAGATATCGAAGTGGTCGTAACGAGCCGCACTCGAAATGCGGTCGTCCATCTTTGGGCGCGTGGGTTCGAATCCCACTCTCTCCGCTCAAAAACCCCGTGGCATCAGCAGCGTCTGAGGCCACGGTTTTTTTTAGCTTTGATCTGCCGAAACTGAAGTCTCTGTGTTTCCCGCAGCTTTCTCCTGCTTCTCCTGTCGAAGCTTCTGGAAGAATTCGCTAAGCATCTGGCTGCAGGCTTCCTCCAGGATGCCCGTCGTCAGATCGACCTGATGGTTGAAGCCCTTCACCTGGAGCAGATTCATGACAGAGCCGGCGCAGCCGGCCTTCGGGTTCATGGCGCCGACCACGCAGCGGTCAATCCTGGACTGAACGATCGCGCCGCTGCACATCTGACAGGGTTCCAGTGTGATGTAGATGGTGCAGCCCTCCAGCCGCCAGTCCTGAAGCTTCCGGGAGGCTTTCCGGATCGCATTGAGTTCGGCATGGGAAAGCGTGTTGTGATCGGTGTTTCTCCGATTATATCCTCTGGCAATCACCTGGCCCTCTTTGACAATGACACAGCCGATCGGGACCTCCCCCAGCGCCTGTGCACGGCGGGCCTGCTGCAATGCCAGCCGCATATAGTGTTCATCTGCTTTTCTCTGCCCGATAGCACGCTCTTCTTCCTGCTTCTGGCGCAGCTGCCTTCGCGCGATTCTGGTTGCGATCTTGCTCACCGGCAATCCTCCTGCCTGCTGATTCCTGTCTCCACTTTTCTGTCCAACGCCATCGAAATGTCCTTCCAGCGTGTTGGGCCTGACAGCTGCGTGATCTGCATATCTGTCATTTCACATGCGAATTGGTCAGAGAAAAGGAGACTGATTGCAAAAATTCATGCTGCCGTCCATACACGGGGCTGAAAAAAGGGCAGCTCCCTGAGCTGCCCCTTCATCTTTACTCTTTAACCGTGCGCCTCGCTTCGACGGCTCCCCACGGACGGTACCTTCATAGTTAACTCGATCCAGGCGATCCCGCGGCACACAGAATGATCTGCTTAGTGCTGCTGTGTTCCCACCCTGACACGGTTCACAGGATCCTGTTGCGAGGGACCCAGACGTCAACATCACTTGTGAAGGGCTGCTCCGCAGAGAAACGGCCTCGGTTCGGCATGACCCCTGCTGTAGCGGATTGCAGGTACAGGGCACCGCTATCTCCCCGGCTGCACGGCACTTTTTACTATACCTGACAGAAAGCCGGTTTGTCAATTACTGCGTGCTGCTGACGTAGTCGGATCTCAGTCCAAGCTTCAGGCTGATATCACTCTCCTTGTACTTGCCGCCTTCTCCCTGCTGCGCCACCGTAATTGTGACCTTCTCGCCGCCCTTGTAGTACTGAAGAAGATCGGTCAGATCGCTCATACTCGAGACGGAGGTATCATCAAATTTCGTGATGATCATGCCGCGGGTCAGGCCTGCATCAGACGCCGGCGTATTGTCGCCGACATTCGAAATATAGATGCCTGCCGGCATTCCGTAGAGCTGCTGCACATCGGAGGTGACTTCCTCTCCGGTGATACCGATGTAAGCGGCATCCTTCTCATCGACCTTCGAGCGGGTCGTCTTATTCATCAGTTTCTCGATGATCGGAAGGGCCTTGGATGTCGGAATCGCATAGCCCATGCCCTCGACTCCATTTTCACCAGCCTTCGCAGAGTTGATGCCGATCACCTCGCCGCTCATGTTGAGGAGTGCTCCGCCGGAGTTACCCGGGTTGATCGCCGCATCAGTCTGGATCAGATCCTCATAGTTGACCTGTGTGCTGCCGTCCGTGACGGTGATGTCTCTGTTCAGGGCACTGACGATACCGGTCGTGACAGACTGCCCGTAGTTCAGCGCGTTGCCGATCGCAACGACCTGCTCACCGACCTTGACATCATCCGAGTCACCGACATTCGCGACACGAATCTTCTTCAGCGTGTCGTCCGGAATATCCGACAGACTGACAGCCACAACAGCCAGGTCGTTGCTGGCATCCGTCCCCTTCACCTTTGCGCTCACGGACTGTTCATCGATGAAGGAGACCGTCAGCTCATCGCTGTCCGCGACGACGTGATTGTTTGTGACAATCAGAAGCTCATCATCGTTCTCACCCATGATGACACCCGTGCCAGCCGATTCACCCTGTGCCTCGTACGTCCTGCCGCTGAACCAGTCCTGAACCTTCTGGACAGACATATTCGTGATCGAAACCAGCGCCGGCATCGCATCCGATGCAACCTCTGAGACACCCGAATTCTCCGCCTGCTGCTGTGTCACATCCGGCTGATCAGCCTTCGCGATGTTCCCGGTCGGAAGCGCCGCCGCGACTTCCGTCGCACCCTGGGAAGAACTGTCTGAACTGTCTGAACTTCCTGTGCTTTCCGCCTGATCCTCAGAGGAGGCCTCCGTCTCCCCTCCGGCAATCTGGAGCTTTGCCCCATTGTCATTTGCCTGCAGCATCGTTGTTCCGCCGGCAAATGCACCGATCGTTGCAGCCGCAATCAGAACCGCGAATAATCTCTTCTTCATAAATAACAACCTCCTTTGTGTCCAGGTATTTCATCTTCTATGTGTTTCGGGAACATCATCTGTCTGTTCCCTTTTCCTGTTTTCTGAGTCCTATCATAACGGCTGTGTTTGTTCGAATTATGTCACAAATTTGGAAAAAATGTGAACACCGTCACAGTCTCACACAGATCTCCGACCGGAACCAGTTATCACCGGACGTAAACTCCGCAGACCCACCGTGCACCTTCGCCAAAGACCGGACGGACCGCAGACCGATGCCCTCCCCGCTTCGTTTGCTGGACAGATACCGGCCGTCCTGCGGCTGCACCGTCCCCCCGCAGCTGTTGTCCATCGAGATGAACAAGAGTTCCCCATGAACCTTTGTCCGGAGCCTGACCCACTGTTCACCCTCCGTCATCCGCCGGCAGGCCTCCTCTGCATTCTCAAGCAGATTGCCCAGAATCACACACAGGTGCGCATCACTGATATGGGGGTTGACCGCCGGGATCCGCACGCTGACCTCCATACGGATCTGGTCACTGTGCGCCAGCGCGGCGTAGTAGCTGATAACCGCATTCACCATACTGTTTTCACAGTAGCGGGTGACTGTGCCGGCAGGGATGGCCTGATCCAAGGATTCGATGTAAGCCGCTGCCTCCTTGTCCTTTCCGTCCTGCAGAAGCTGCCGCAGATACCTCAGATGATGCCTCAGATCATGCCGCTGCCTGCGGATTTCCGACTCATAGGCCGTCAGCACGCGGCCTCTCTCCTTCTGGATCTCCACCGACTGCTCCAGCATTTCTATGTCATGCGCCAGCTCCAGATTCCTGTACCGAAGCTCCATGTTCCGCCGCACCTCCACGCAGCCGAAAACCAGAATGATCAGGCAGAAAAGCTGAAGTCCGTTTTGAAACAGGATCGAATTTCGTTCTGTAAAGACAAAATAGTAATTCAGAAGCTCCAGCACAGCCGCCACCGCAAGAACCAGGATGGCAAGAAACATGGCGATCGCCGGCCTGTTCTTCTTCCGGATTCCAAGGTACAGCATATAGACAGCAATGAGGATCAGAACAGCCGGCAGGAGAACATGGAAAAGATACAGGCTCCGCGTAAATGGAACAATCCCGGCAAGCTGCAGAAACAGGCTCCCCAGAACCGCGGCCTCCAGGATCCACCGGAGCACACTGAGAAACAGTCTGTCTTCCGTCTTCGTGAACTTTTGCACAAAGACGATCAGTGGCAGCAGCATGGCATACATACCTGTAAAGGCCAGAATGTATAGAAGTGCCGGTCTGTGCGTCAGATAGACGCTCATTGTGTTTTCCGAGAACTCCCACATACCCGCCAGCACAATCAGGAGACCCGGCAGCGCCAGCCTGAAGCCATGCTTCTCAAAAGTGATATATAAGAGGGACAGGCCACACATAATAATCCCCGCGATGATAAACAGCAGAGAAGATACCCACGAATACCCGTCCCGCTCAAACAGATATCGCAGAACGGCATCCCCCGATCCAGTCACCATCGAATGCAGGACGAGGGAAGACCGTGATTTCGGGGACGTATAGACAAGTTCTACATGGAGCAGATGCTCATCTCTGTGAGCCGGAAGCTTCACGGAAAACGCACCCGTCGGCGGATCCGGCATGTAGGACGGCCAGGTTCCCTGTGTCCCATAGCTGTAAATCAGCTGATCGTCCGCATAGATGTCGACCGGGGAATATACCGGATTCAGAAACAGCATGCTGGAGCCATCGCTCTGGATCCGGAAAGAAACCGTTACCGTCGTCCCGCCCGGCAGATCCCCGATGGTCTCCGGAAGCGTGACCTTCTTCCAGGATGCGTTCTTTCCGGTTCCGACCCGGACACGGACATTCCGCACCAGATTCCAGTGGTTCTGCCGGACCGTCCCGATGCTTTGCCGGGCGCCTCTGATCTGAAGGAGCAGCGCCAGAAGCAGAACCGAAAACAGGCTTATAAAAAGAACAGGCTCCAGCCGGAAAACCTTCCGGGCTCCGGATCGAAGACTGTTTTTCACACCAGCTCCCTGACCCTGCCGGTCTTGTTTTTCCCTGATACAGTGTCTCCTGTGCCCCGGATGCTGTCCGCCCATATCCTGTCCTCCCGTCTCGGTGCCAGTTTCTTCCATGTCATCTGCTGTCTGCCCGGCGATGCCCCGCCCTTCCAGGTTCCCTGGTCCATCAAAGGCTGATTATCACGGATTCTCCCGCAGCTGTGCGAACATAAAGCCCCTGAACGCCCGGACCGCCTCCCTGGTACTCTGCCTGCGGACGTAGACAACTCCGCCCTCGCTCATCTCAAACACATTCAGGTCCTCATCAAAGTCCTTCACATGCGCCAGGTTGACCAGAAAGCTCTTGTGGCACCTGTAAAATGGAGGACAGGGGACGCTCTGTTCCACTTCGTCAAGTCGTCCTCTGGACGTCAGCTTCTCCCCGCCAGTCAGAAAATAGTTCAGGGTCCGATTGTTCTGCTCTATATACCGGACCTGCCGGAGCGGCACCTTCCGTTCCCGCCCGTCTGTACGGATTGTCAGGGAAGGCAGATGTGCTCTCATCTTCTCCGCCACGCAGAGCAACTCCTCCACCTCTTCTTTCTTCGGCGGCTTCACCAGATATCGAAGCACATGATAGTGATAGGCTTCCAGCGCAAAATCACCGCTCCCGGTCAGATAGGCTACCGGCACCTCCTCGTCTGTCTGGCGGATGCCCGCCACCGTCTCAATCCCTCCCATTCCCTTCATATAAATATCAAGCAGGACAAGGTCATATTTTCCGGTATAGAAAGATTTAAGAAGCACGCTCCCCTCCGGAAAATAGTCAATATCTTCCACTTTTCCGCTCTCATTGAGGAGGTGCTTCAGCATCTCATATTCCGCCGGTTCATCCTCACAGACCGCCAGTTTCAGTCCCATCCCCATGGTCGTTCCGTCTCCTCCAGTTCCCCGCGATGCACCATCATTAACCGCTGCAAGCGGATGTGCCGGGCAGCCTTTCGCCTGATCCCATCGGTACATTTTCCATCCGTATATAATGGATTTCATTATATCAGAAATACCATACGCGGGAAAGCGATCATACTTTTTGTCAGTTGTCAAGTCCCATTTTCAGCAATTATGCCGTCCTCTTCGGGACTTTTCTGAGCATACAGAAAACCACTATACTCTGATTGAACCCTGAATCAGAAATCCGGCGGGCAGGCATCAGCAGACTGTGGAAGATCCCGCCGTCATACAAAGGAGGAACTTTAAAGATGATGAAGAAAAGACTTGCAGTGATCATGCTCGCAGGAATGATGATGGGCATCAGCCCGGTCGGCGTGATGGCAGCGGAGACAGAGGTCACCACGGAGAGCAGCGCAGCGGACATCGTTCTCAGCTACGAGGACATGGATCCGAATGCTTATGAGGGAACCTGGATTTCCACCGGACTGGGATTTGATCTCTATCTTCCGAGCGACTGGGATGTTCTGGAGGTCTCGGATGAGAACGCCAAGCAGGGCATTGTTTACCAGGCTGCAGATTCCGCGAAGGGCTGGAACATTGCTGTCTCCTATCATGAAGGCATGCAGGTTACTGTTGACGACATCTACAAGCAGCTGGGAGACGCTGGCTACAAGTCGCTGTACAAGGTGGATCTGAACGGCATCCCTGCAGTTGGATTCGATATCGATGACCAGAAGGTCAGCGGTGTTGCATTTGCGGATGTCGACGGCGGTATGTACACCGTCCAGCTCGGACCGAATGACGACAAGGACTTCGAGCCGATCATGAAGAACATCTTCATGTCCATCAGCCCGACAACCGCGGAGTCAGAGGCGGAGACAGAAGCATAATTTCCGGCATCCGAATCAGCCTGTACACACAGAGAGGGTGACTGCACCAGTCCGGTGCAGCCACCCTCTCTTTCGTCAGCAGCCTGGAAGCCTACCGGGTCCTCATCCGGCTGCTCTGATATTATTCGTCTGCCTCTGTTTCCCGGCCGCCTTCCGTCTCCTGTGCTGTCTGTGCTGTCTCTGCTTTTCCTGCGTCTCCCTGCCTTTTTGCGCCGTCTTCCTCTTCTGTATCCACAGCTGTCAGATATTCCATCTTCACCAGCCCGGTCTTCCCTTCATAGAGAACATGCGCCCACTCGCCGTTTCCCTTTGTCACTTCAACCTTGCCGCCGGCCTTGATGGAGCCGATCACGTCACTGTCCTCAGAATGGTCTGCACGGATATTCAGGTTTCCCTCTCCGTTGAAAACATACTCGCCCTCAAAAGAATCGTTGCAGCCCTCCTCGTCCGACTCATCTTCCGCGCCGTACCGCTGCCAGTAGACATTCTTAGCCAGATATCCTCTCGTGATGCCTCTCGTGTGTGCACTGTCCGGCATCTCAAAATGCGTGCACCAGAAATATCCGGCATCGTAGGCGCCCTGCGCGTCATCCGAGACCGCCCTCAGCGCATTCAGCGTCGCGCTGTAGCCATGCTCCAGCTCCCACTTCATGTACGACAGCTGGCCCTCAAGCGTCTGCCAATCGGATGTATAAGTGCGAAGTGACGTCCAGCGGCCGTTGTGCCACTGACAGACGCCGACCGATGTTCCGCCGTCCCCCAGCGCATTCGTCCGGAATCCGGACTCGCAGTACATGTTTGCCAGGATGCCACAAGCCGCAGCCCTGTTCAGCCCCAGCTCGTTTACACAGTAGTCAAAAACCTTCTTCTCGTTCACCGTCGGCGGGGCGGACGCAATCATCTCAACCGCAACACCTGGGTTCTTTTTCACCTCGATATATGGCATATCCGCCGTGAGGCTCATGCCCCGCACGATGTACTTTCCCTCGTCAAACGCCGGCACAAAGATGAAATAACTGCCGGAGGAGGACCCGTAGTCTCCCTCTGCACACTTCCAGCTTGTCTTCAGTGTCACCGGTTTGCTCTCGCCGACAAAGTAGACATCCACTGTGGACGGGAACTGGGACTCAAGCATCTGCAGAGATGGCTTGTTCCCCTCATCATAGGTCACGCTTTTCACAAGTCCCGTCCTGCGATAGCCGGCGATCATTTTTTTCGAAGACTTCTTCTTTCCGCTTTCTTCGGCAGGAATTCCGTCCCTGGACTGGATATTTGTATTCTGATCCTCAAACAGGCTTCCGTCAGACTGGGCACTGTCATCCTGAACAGTGGACAGAGAGGATTCCGCGGTCGAGGCATCCTCCACTGCAACCTCATCCTCCGCATATATGCTCATGAAAGACGGTCCGGCTGCAGAGAGCGGAAGCGCCAGAAGCATCGCGCAGGACAGTGTCAGGATCTTCTTCTGAATTCGTATTGTATTCAAGGTATATTCCTCCTGTGGATGTCCCATTATAGCACAGGCAGGAAGGATTTACACTTCCACCTCCAGATAAGCTCTCCCGGTGTATGGCGGGAGTCCGATGGGCTTCGCGACGGATTGCATCTTCCCTGTCACCCTTGTTTCGCCGCCATATCCCTCATCATCCGAATCAATCAGAAGCTGAAGGCCAAGGGTTTTCCCGGCTCCTGCCGAGGCAGTTCCCTGCTCTTCCCTGTACAGGAACTCCTGTCTCTGATCTGACAGGTTGAACACACACAGGATCGTCTGGCCCATCGTCCTGCGCTCGAAGGCGTAGACAACATGTTCCGTATCATCGGCAGACAGCCAGTGAAAGCCATCCTCCACATAGTCCTCCTGCCACAGCGCCGGGTACTTCAGATATAAAGCGCCCAGATCCCGGAAATAGCGGTGAAATGCATCATGAACCGGGTATTTCAGCAGCATAAAATCCTGCTGCCGCTTCTCATCCCACTCACGGAACTGTGCAAATTCATTGCCCATGAAGTTCAGCTTCTTGCCCGGGTGCAGGAACATGTACAGATAAAGTGCGCGCGCCTGTGGGAACTTTCTGTCATAATCCCCCGCCATCTTCTGGATGATCGTCGTCTTCCCATGAACCACCTCGTCATGAGAAAGCGGGAGCAGATATCGTTCGTTGTAGAAATAGGCCATCGAGAAGGTCAGCTTGTGATACTCCTGCCGGCGATAAGACGGATCGGTCCGGAAAAAATTCAGTGTGTCGTTCATCCAGCCCATATCCCACTTATAGTCAAAGCCCAGACCGCCCTCCGGGACCGGTTTTGTGACGCCTGGATATGCCGACGAATCCTCTGCAATCAACATTGTGTCCGGATACAGCCGCTTCAGCCCGCTGTTCATCTTCTTCAGGAATTCGACCGTATTCGTGTTGACGCCGCGCCGCTCGTCCCCCATCCAATAGATCAGATTGCCGACGGCGTCAAATCGCAGTCCATCAAAATGATACTTGTCCAGCCAGAAAGCGCTGGCGGAATTCAGAAAGCTTGCGATATCTCCCCTTGAATGGTTGAAGTTGCAGCTCCCCCACTCACTCACGTTCACCGCGTCATTCGGGTATTCATACAGCTGCGTCCCATCGTAGCGGGCAAGCGCGTAGTCATTTGTCGCAAAATGGACCGTTACGATGTCCAGGATCACGCTGATATCCGCCTGATGAAGCCGGTCCACCAGCTTCTTCAGTCCATCCGGTGTGCCATAGCGCGAGGTCGCACTGAAAAATCCGGTTGCCTGATAACCCCAGGACTCGTCCGCCGGATATTCATTGAGCGGCATGAGCTCCACCGCATTAAAATGATTTTCCTTCAGGTACGGGACCAGGAGATCTGCGATCTCCTCATACCGGTACCAGCCGGAGGAGACATCGATGCCCTCCCCCCGCTCCTTCGCCTCATCGAGCTTCCTGGCCAGCTCCTCCGGATCGTCCCTGCGCTTCCAGGAGCCCAGGTGAAGCTCATAGATGTTGAGCGGCTTGTCAAAGAACAGCGGCTGACCCGGCCGGACAGTCACATCTCCACTGTCTGTAAAGCTGTTTGCATCGACCGCCCCGGTTCCAGTCATGCCGGCTCTTCCGTTTCTGCGCCGTTTCATATAGGCGCCGTCGCGGAACCTGTAAGCATCCATATCCCAGATGATGGACGCCGTCTCCGGGCGGAGCTGAGAGCTGAAGGCATATGGATCGGCATGATCATGCGTCCCGGCTCCGGAAGTAATCTGAAACTTATACATCTGCCCCGGCTTTGCCTCCGCAATCTCCGCCTCAAAAAACTGGCCATTCAGAATCCGGTGCATCGGTGTCCCCCTCCAGCCGTTGAACGCCCCGATCACGGATACCCCCCGAGCCGATGGCGCGTACGTTCTGAACACCACACCCGATGGTGTCACATGCGCACCTAAGAATTCATAAAGAGAAAACTCCTGCCCGTCATAGAATTTCTGAAGATCCATCCTCCACCTCCAAAAGGCCTGTTTACAACTGTATATATCATACCCGAAAGCACACAGGCCAGCAACCGATATGTTCGAACATGAATGTGGAATTCCTGTGAAAACAGTGGCAGAACAGATCCTATGCGCTATAATAGCAGTGAATTCTGATGAAAATCTTTCATATGGAGGAGGTATATATGTACAATTTCACACTTCAGATGCCCACCCGGATTCATTTCGGGAAGGGACAGATTTCTCACCTGAGCGAGCTGAGGGAAAGCGGCAGCAAGGTTCTGCTCGTGTATGGCGGCGGAAGCATCAAGCGAAATGGCATCTATGATGCTGCCATGAAGATTCTGAAGGAAGCAGGCCTGACAGTCGAGGAGCTTTCCGGCGTCGAGCCGAACCCGAAGATTGAGACCGTCAGAAGAGGCGTGGTGCTCTGCAAGGAAGACGGCATCGATATGGTGCTGGCCATCGGCGGAGGAAGCACCATCGACTGCGCCAAGGTTGTCGCTGCCGGCGCAAAGTACAACGGCGATGCCTGGGATCTGGTCATCCACCCGGAGAAGATCCAGGGTGCTCTTCCGATCTATTCTGTCCTGACGCTGTCAGCAACCGGCTCCGAGATGGACGAATTCGCAGTCATTTCCGATATGACGAAGAATGAAAAGTGGGGAACCGCTGCTCCGTGCCTGAAACCGGCGATGTCCGTTCTGGATCCGACCTACACCTACTCCGTCTCGAAAAAACAGACGGCAGCAGGAACCGCAGACATGATCAGCCACACCTTCGAGAATTACTTCAGCTTTGAAACCGGTGCTGATGTCCAGAAGCGCTTCGGAGAAAGCCTGCTGAAGGTCATGTTCAAGTATGGTCCGGTCGCACTTCACGAGCCGGAGAACTACGATGCCCGCGCGAATCTGATGTGGGCGGCCTCCCTCGCAATCAACGGGCTGACCCGTGTCGGCAACGCGCCCGCATGGTGCGTCCATCCGATGGAGCACGAGCTCTCAGCGTTCTACGACATCACCCACGGACAGGGCCTTGCGATTCTGACTCCGGTCTGGATGGAGCACATCCTCTCCGACAAGACCGCGCCGATTTTCGCCGAGTATGGCCGCAATGTCTGGGGCATTACAGCTGCCGACGATCTGAGCGCCGCAAAAGAAGCCATCGAGAAGACCAGAGAGTTCTTCTTCACAACCATGGAGCTTCCGAAAAACCTCCGCGAAGTCGGTATCACCGAGCAGACTCATTTTGAAAAAATGGCTGAGAAGGCCGCTGCCGGCTGCGTCGGGTGCTTCGTCCCGCTGAGCAAGGAGGACATCATCGAAATCTTCAAGGCAGCGTTCTGATCCTGACGCTGGTTGATTTGGCCTCTCAAAAATCAGACTCTTAAAAATAGGAAAAGACCGCCCCCGATCCGGAATCGTACAGATTCCCACCAGATCAAGGGCGATCTTTTCTTTGTCTATGGCTGTTGAGAGAAATCATTCCCCCCAGGTTCTCAGGTTGATGAACACCTTAGAGCTGAAAGATAATCCCAGCTGCTGCGGCAGCCGCGATGTACAAGATCGGATGTTTCCGGAACTTCACCAGCGTGATGTAGATCACCGCTGCCAGAAGGATCAGCTTCCAGTTGAAGAGACTGAGCACAGAACCCGTCTGGCGGAACAAATCGAGCCGCAGTAAAGCGATCTTCGCAACGCCCAGGCCGGCGGCCGCGATCAGACCGGTCGATGCCGGGCGGAGTCCATAGAAGGTATCCTGAACTACCTTCGCTTCCTTGAAGGCAGTCAGAATTCTCGCAATGATCATAATCACCACAATTGCCGGGGCTATCAGTCCGAGGGTGGCAACAATCCCGCCTGTGACTCCGGCTGTCTTGTGCCCGACATAGGTCGCCATGTTGATGCCCAGGGGGCCCGGCGTTGATTCGGAAACCGCGACCATGTCGGCGATGTCCGCCGTCGTAAACCAGCCTGTCTTGGCCGAAATATCATACAGAAACGGCAGCGTTGCAAGCCCGCCTCCGACAGAGAAGAGCCCGACCTTGAAAAACTCCCAGAACAGCTGAAGATAGATCATCACGTCCTGTCCTCCTTCTCACCATCTAGTGTGCCGGATTCCTCTGGCTCCGTCCCGGATTTTGCAGCATCGTCAGCCGCCTTCGCTGCGCTTCTGTCTGCCACCGGCTTCAGAACAATACCCGCCACACCAGAGAGCACAACGAGGAGAACCGGTGAGATGCCACTCAGCAGAGAAGCCAGCAGCACACACAGAAAGATGATCCAGCCCCACAGGTCCCGGATCGACTTTTTCCCCAGCTTGATCACAGAGTCCATGATCAGGACACAGACGGCCGCACGGATTCCATTGAATGCATGCTTCACAACCGACAGGTCCGCAAAATTCTGAAGAAAGATCGAGATGATGGTGATGATGACGACGGACGGCGATACGACGCCAAGTGTCGCGACAATCCCGCCGATCATGCCAGCCTTCGTATTGCCGATGAAGGTCGCGGTATTGACCGCGATAATTCCCGGCGTGCACTGGCCGATTGCGTAATAGTCCATCAGCTGCTCTTCCGTCGTCCAGTGCCGCTTCTCCACCAGCTCCCGCTGCAGAATCGGAAGCATGGCGTATCCGCCGCCGAAGGTGGTCGCTCCGATCTCCGCAAACAGAAGAAACAGCTCCAGAAGGATAGGCATGTGCTTCTTCTCTTTCCTTTTAGTTTCCATTCTGATTCCCCTTGAAATGAATATTCAGAAGGTATCGTATCACATTTTTAAAGCAACGTGTGTAAAGTGTCCGTATCATCACTGTCATACCGGTCTGCGCTGAAAATCAGTGCTGTCAGACTGCGGATAACCGGCCGCGGGTGACAGGCTGCAGGTGACAGGCATCCAGCGGAAAGATCGTGTATCTTGTTGAAACATTTTCCAGCTTATGATATGTATAAGATAATTTGGCACAATGCCACAGAAAGAGAGGTCTGTACCATGTCAGACACGATGCATCACAAAATTCTTTGCTTCGGATCCCTGAACATCGACCATGTCTATTCGGTCGATCATTTTGTTGCAAAGGGGGAGACCCTGTCATCCCAGAAGCTCGAGACCTTTACCGGTGGAAAGGGGCTCAACCAGTCTGTCGCCCTCGCCAGGGCCGGTGCTGAGACTTACCATGCGGGCGCCATCGGACCAGACGGATCTTTTCTTCTGGATATGATGAAAGAAGCTGGCGTCCACACCGACTATGTCACCATGATCCCGGATGCGCACACCGGACATGCGATCATCCAGCGGGACAAGGAGGGGGATAACTGCATCCTGCTTTATGGCGGAACCAACCAGCTGATCACAAAGGAGCAGACTGACAGCGTACTCAGCCACTTTTCAACCGGGGACTATCTTGTCCTGCAGAATGAGATCAACCAGCTCCCCTATATTGTGGAGAAAGCGCACGCGCTTGGGATGACGATCGTCCTGAATCCGTCGCCGATGAATGAAAAAGTTCTCCAGCTTCCGCTCGATGAGATCGATATCTTCCTTCTCAATGAGGTGGAAGCCGGACAGATTCTGGGAAGCCATGTATCAGAGGGCAGAGCGCTTGCCGCTGCTTTAAGAGAACGGTTCCCGAATGCCACCGTCGTCCTGACACTGGGCGGGGATGGCTCTGTCTGTGTCTGCAGCGATGGAACCTTCTTCCAGCCTGCGTACAAGACCCATGTTGCGGATACAACCGCTGCCGGAGATACCTACACAGGCTACTTCCTTGCCAGTCTGCTTCATGGCAGTTCCGTTGCGGATTCGATGAAGGCTGCCTCCGCTGCCGCATCGATTGCCTGCTCCAGAAAAGGCGCGGCTCCGTCCATTCCAGCCGAGGCGGAAGTGACAGCATTTCTGAACGCACAGGACAGTTAATGCGAGAAAACAGGCTCAGAACAGACAAGATCCATCAAAAAAGGGGGGAGGGCGCTGAGGTGACCCCTCAAAGTTAGACTTTTTTACGAGACGACTTTGGTCGTCTCGTTTTCTTTATGCAGCTAAAAGATGGAGCCTGTATTG
>OCVV011261487.1_pt1 | contig 49946 bp, 51 predicted proteins | sample 1539721 | NCBI WGS metagenome assembly OCVV01 (sample SAMN02144230, study PRJEB22623) | gut metagenome | biome: sheep rumen | host: Ovis aries | place: New Zealand | reverse complement strand
CTGGAAACAGGAAGGTTCAACGACTATCCTATATGGAGTAGACCGTAAGCGATTGACGGTCGAAGTAATGCACTCCCAAAGCGGGAGAAGATATAGTCTGTTCTTGTGCGAAAGTACAAGGCGCTGAGTAATCAGCCTGTCATGTGTAGCGAGCATGGCACAACAAAAAGTTGAGCGCAATAAGCAGTGTGAGTTCAGCGCCGCCAACGCGCTGTTTGACCTTGGCCTGCTGGCCGCTCAGTCTGGTACTCAGAAGAAGACGGCTGCCGCCAATGCTACCATTGACGTTACCGTCTCCGAAGAGCTCACCATCAAGAACGGCGTGACCGTTCAGCTGAAGCATATCCCGATTGGCACCGCCGGTGCGGAAGTTCCCTATCTGTACGTCGTGAACCCCGACGGCACCCTCGGCACCAAGTACGAAGTTGCGGCTTCTGCCGGTGCTAATGTGTTCTCTGTGAACGCGGCGACCAAGACCATCACCCCGCCCACCAATGTGACTGTGGACACCAAGGTGCTGGCCTTCTACACCTACACCGCCGATGGCACTGATGGCAACGGCGCTGTGCAGGCTGTGGCGGACGCCATCAACTTCCCGGATGCTGGCCGCTTCCTGCTTGAGGTCCTCGGCCACGACACCTGCGATATCACCACCAAGTACTATGCCTATGTCGACTTCCCGGCTGCGAAGCTGAGCTCTGAGTTCGACGTTGACTTCACCACCGATGGTCAGCATCCCTTCACGCTGCGCTGCATGCAGGACTACTGCGACCACGAGAAGAAGCTGTTCACCGTCACTGTACCCGAGCAGTAATCGACATTATTCCCGCCGTGATGGATCGTCATTGCGGCGGGTCTTATCTGGAGGATTTGCGATATGAAACACGGTGAGCCAAACCATATTTGCCGCATTTGTGGAAAACCGTATTTCGCGTGTGACACATGTGATAAAAAGATTGGAAAGACGTGGCGCACCGTAGCGTGTACCGCAGAGCATTATGATGTTTATTTCGCGTTGTGGAAATACTCTAACGGCATGCTGGCCGAGGATGAGATCAAAATAATCCTTGAAGAGGCTGAGGCCAACAAATGGAAGGATTCCCCATCCTACGACCTGATTATTGAATTGATCGGCGAGCCAGAAGAGGAAGAGGAAGAGGCTACTCCTGTCGTTGTGGACGACTTGTCGCAGAACGCGCTGGACGCCGGATATACCGTTGTTGACGGCGAGACCGGTGAGACGCGTTATCCTGTGACGAGTGGTTATATCGCCGTCGAGAAGGACGTTAAGTCGGAACAGCCCGAGTCGGTCACGACCGAGGCGAGGACAGAGAATAACACCCAGCCGAAAAGATACGCGAGTGACAACTATAAACATTACGGAAGCAATAGGCATAAAAAGAGACATTGAGAGGACCCCTCTGATGTAACGGAAGATATATCTGAGGAGGACTGTTCTAATGCAGTCCTCCTTTTCGCATGAGAGGAGATGGGCTTGTGTGAATACAGGCAAAGTATTTGAACAGAACTTCAAGAAGTCCGTCCCCGACGACTTCTATTATTTGAGACTGAAAGACCCAGCCGTCGGGTGGACTGGCGGCGCATCCAAGTATTCGCCGACCAACCCGTTCGACTGTTTGATATATACGGGAACAGGTCTGCACTGCGTCGAGCTCAAGTCAACAGCTATGTCTATCACGTTTTGGCGCGAGGACTTCGAGCACGACGGAAAAAAGCACACTTTTGAAATCAAGAAGCATCAGATAAAGGAATTGCAGGAGGCGGCGGTCTTCAAGGGTGTTTACCCAAGTATTGTCATCAACTTCAGGAACGCGGCAGAGACGTGGTGTATACCCATCGCAGCCTTTATCACCTACACCGATGCGCTAAACAAAAAGTCTATCAACCATGATGACGCGAGACTTATGGGCTACAAGATACCGACGCGGTTACTAAAGGTCAACGAGCGGTACGATATCAGGGCAATGACGGAGGCGATGGAGCATGGCGGCAGATAATTACAGCGACGTCGTACAGGCGCTGGCCCAACAAATCGTCTCCACCTGTATGAAGATTATTAGCCCGAACGTGAAGAGCATGATATCGAACGCCACCATCGACGCGTCGCAAATCAGCGGCGAAATCAACGTCGGCATGGCGGCGAGCGTGAACGCAGGCGACGTCATCGGACTCAATCAGGTGATTGTCAGCGCTATTGCTAACAGTAATATCGATATCAGTCAAATCGTCAGGTTTGATGAGAACGTCGGTCTGATTATCAGGAGCGCCCAAATAGACAAGGCGCAAATCACAGACCTGACTGCCGAGGTCGCCAGAATCGCGAAGGCAGAAATAGAAAATGCTACTATCAACTATGCGCAGGTCGACCAACTCGACGCACATGCCGCCAATATTGCGGACGCCCGAATCGCGAACGCTAAAATCGGATCAACGCAAATCGACTGGGCGAACATTACATGGGCGAACGTGAAGGACCTTGTGGCCGAGAACAGCATCATCCACAAGGGCGTCAACGGAAAACTTTATGTGGCCGACCTTGCCGTTACAGAAGCCAATATGGTGTCACTGTCTGTCGGCGAGCTTATGGTCAAGGGGCCAGACGGCGCGTTCTACTCTATTGGTATCGACCCAAAATCAGACCGGGATAACCCTAAAGTCATTGCGACGAAGAAACATGTTGTCACCAGTGATATCGACGACCTCGCAGTCACCGGCGGGAAAATCGCCGACCAGACCATTAACGGCGACGTCAAGATGATCGAGAACAGTATCACGGCGAGGACGCTAAACGTGCAAGATATCTTCGCGGACAGTGCTATTATCAGACAGCTGATCGCGGCAAACATCGATGTAGACACACTGTTTGCGAGAGAGGGCACCATCGCGGCCATCAATACGATGGATATCAGGGGCAACCAATACCTGAAGCTCGGCGTCGAGGACTATATCGAGAACGAGGGCAACGGACAAATCACCGGCATCGCCGAGAATGCGTTCATCAATATGGCGGACGACCTGATCGCGGCCAAGGTCACGCGGTCGGAAACGTTCAGGGATTCGATGAAAATCGGCAGCAGAAATTACATCAGGTTTTCGAGGGATGTGACGTGGGACGGACATCATGGCGAAATCGCTCCCGCGCCGATGGCAGACTTCGCTATCGCTGATGTTTCAATATTAACTGAATAGGAGTGATCGTATGTCATACAATAAAAAGACGTGGGCGAAGGCGAATAAAATCACCTCTGCCGACCTCAACAGGATGGAAGATGGCATCGCGGCCAGCGACACCGCCGTCTCTGACCTGCAAACAAGAACGACAAGCGCCGAGGCCGCTATCACCGACCTACAGACAGAGACCGGTGATCTTGGCTCGTATTTCGTACCCGCCAATCGCGTAACGACCGGCGGCGTGGTCAACTTACCGATTAAGCACGGCGAACTGTTTATCTGTGACAACACGCTGTATCGCTGGAGAGCTCCTGACAGGAGCGGTACTGGCACATATTCATTCTTGGCCAGCCAGGTCTTGGCTGTCACAATGTCGACGTATGATGTCGGGAGTGGCTCTGGCTCTCATGTCGAGGGCTATTACGGCAATACGTCAGGCGGAAACACCGCGACGGGCGCGTATAGTCACGCAGAAGGAATGAGCACGACGGCTTCTGGCTATGCGAGTCATGCAGAGGGGCGTTTGTCTGAGGCATCGGCTGAGTCGAGCCACGCGGAGGGATCAGCAACACTTGCAACCAGCGACGGGAGCCATGCTGAGGGCGGCTCAACGCAGGCAACTGGCGAAAACAGCCACGCTGAGGGCGCCTCTACTCAGGCGACTGGTACTGGTAGCCACGCCGAAGGCGGCACAACCAGGGCTACTGGCAATTATGCTCACGCTGAAGGAACAAACAACGCAACAGCCTCGGCTATGGCCAGCCATGCGGAGGGCGGCAGTACGACGGCGTCCGGCAATTATTCTCACGCCGAGGGTTACGGAACTATCGCGAATCACAAGAGCCAGCATGTGTTCGGTGAGTATAATGCCGAAGACGGATCGAGCGCGGCGAACACGGCGAGGGGCGATTACATTGAAATCGTCGGCCGCGGTAATGGCCCGACGACGAGAGCCAATGCACGCACACTGGACTGGAGCGGCAATGAGATGCTGGCTGGCAAATTACAAACGGCAGGCGTTGAAATACCGAACACCCAGAAAAACAAGACGCTCGTCATCAACACGACGTTGATTCAGGACGGCGCAGACGGGAACAACTATCCCTATATCAACATCGGACAGGCTGCCGGTATCAAGATTGGCTGGGAGGAAGAAGACCCCGTCAGCGGAGAGAGCACTTTCAGAGACGCGTACCTGTCTATCAGCGAACTGGCGGCGCTGAAGACAGTGTCTGGTAAGGCAGACAATGTCCCATCGACCGATGAGATCGCGCTCATCAGAACATTGATTGGCACACCTGGGTGGCAACAGGAGGAGGAGCCAGCCGTTGAGCCCGCTACTGGCGGCGAGTCTGGCGGCAATGAAGAGCCCGCTGTGGTCGAAGAGCCCACAACCGGCGGTGGGTCTGGCAACAACGAAGACCCGACAGTTGAGCCGCCTGCCGAAGAAGCAGAAGAGCCTGCGGTTACACCTTGATAAAGGAGATGGAAATATATGTCAGATACAATCATTGTAGAGGTACACCAGACAGACAATTTGGGTCTTGATCTGTTGAATAGTCATGACGGCACTTACAATTCTAACCTTGAAATAATCGACACTGAAGTCGGCAATGCGAAAACGAGGGTGGGGGATCTTGAGGCGCACTTCCCGGCGACCGGGAGGTTTGTTACTGGAATCTGCACGGTGTCGGCGGACTATGCTGCTGCCGTCGGAAACAGCACGACGGCTTCTGGATTTGGCGCCACAGCACAGGGTTCTCACACACTTGCGTCTGGTATGTGTAGTCACGCAGAAGGAAGTGACACGCAAGCCATTGCCGGTAATTCTCACGCAGAAGGCAACGGCGCTGTTGCAAGCGGCTCCGGTTCGCATGCTGAGGGCAAGTCTTCACAGGCATCAAAAATCGCCTCTCATGCTGAGGGTAATTCCACAGCGGCGTCTGGAAACTATTCTCATGCGGAAGGTAGCAACACTGTTGCAAGTGGTTCCTGTTCGCATGCCGAAGGATATTCGACAACAGCATCAAAAGATTACGCGCACGCTGAGGGATGCGAGACAACGGCTTCCGGGTCTTATGCCCACGCTGAGGGTTTGGGTACTGTGGCTAACCATGCGTCACAGCATGTATTTGGCGAATATAATGTGGTAGACGATTCGAGTGCTGCGGCAACGAGTCGCGGCAATTTCGCGGAAATCGTTGGCAATGGTGCTAATTCTCACAAACTTTCCAACGCCCGTACCCTTGATTGGTCCGGTAATGAGAAGCTGGCTGGTGGTCTGACATTGGGCATGGGAACCGATGACGAAGTGACCATCACCCCGGCCCAGCTGAAAGCGCTGCTTGCTCTCCTGTCATGATGATGTGACAGCATGACCAACACAGAGGAGGTATTATTATGAAACCTATTATCTTAGTTAAAGACAAAGACGGCAAGATTGAGATCCCGGAAGCTGAGATCAAGAAACTGATCAATGATGCTTACGACGAAGGATACCGCGACGGGCGGCAGAGCCAGTCCTGGATCTCTACGACTCCGAGTGTCATATGGAACAACGATCCGAATAAGATCACGCTCAATCCGAATACAGCGACGGGTAGTGATGATGCGTATAAGACGTATCTGAATTGTAACGTTGCATTAGAATAAAGTAACAATTTTACACCGGCTGCCGCTTTTGTGGCGGCAGCCGTCTACTTAACACGAGGTGAAGAAAATGGAACAAACCGAAAATTTAGGACTTAACCTCATCTCGAATAGCGCTGAGGACAAACAAATGAAGTTCTCTGCCTGGCGTGCGAAGATCGCCGGGACAGGGGACGACAGTAATATGAAAATAATCGATGCCGCTGTCGGGGAGCTGCAGGAGTCTGTTGACGGTGTCATGCAGGACGTCGAGAGCGCGATGAACGATAAAGCTGATAAGACAGATACTGTACTGAATACTACGCTGAGTATGGGAAGGAAAGCCGGGATTACGGTTGGAGCGAAGAGCGTGGCGCTGGGTGACGAAGTTTCAGCAACAGGAAATATGTCCTATGCAGAGGGATATAACACTGCAGCCATTGGCGAAATTTCGCATGCCGAAGGCAACGGCACTCTTGCATCTGGTGAGTGGTCTCACGCAGAGGGAAATAATACGCAAGCGACAGGCGGTTATTCTCACGCAGAAGGTGGGACAACTCACGCAACAGCTTTTGGCGCTCACTCAGAAGGTGCTGGGACGACAGCATCTGGAGCTGGCTCCCATGCAGAAGGTGGCGGTACTACTGCTTCCGGCGATAACTCACATGCTGAAGGTTCCGGTACAAGAGCGTCTAATAATTGTTCACACGCTGAAGGCATTGGCACCACCGCGTCTGGTGTAAATGCCCACGCTGAAGGAGGCGGTACCAGCGCTTCAGGTTCACAATCGCATGCAGAAGGCGGCGGCACTACTGCTTCCGGCAGTGGATCACATGCAGAAGGTAGCGCTACTACTGCTTCTGGTGAAAATTCACACGCAGAAGGATATAACTCAGAGTCGTTAGGTTCTTACTCTCACGCAGAAGGATACCAAACAAAAGCGAATAGCTCATACGCACACTCTGAAGGCGCATACTCAACGGCCGATAGTCCATACTCTCATGCTGAAGGACACGCAACATACGCGAAAGGCCCTCAGGCTCATGCTGAAGGATATGGATCAAATAATAACAGTATTGATGTAGCTGGTGATTCATATATACCAGGAGCATACGGAAATGCATCACATTCAGAAGGATATTTAACAATGGCTGCCGATTTAGGTAGTCATTCAGAAGGGTGTCAAACGCAGGCTTCCAATACATCTCACGCAGAAGGATACCAAACAAAGGCAACTGGAGAGGGAGCTCATGCAGAAGGATACCGTTATAATAAAGAAATTACTATTTCATCAAATAAATATCTTACTGGTGCCAGAGCACAAGCGTCGCATTCCGAAGGATATAACACTTGTGCTACAAATTATTATTCTCACGCCGAAGGCTATCAAACAGTAGCGTCTGGTAGCGATTCTCACGCAGAAGGATATGAAACTGTAGCGTCAGGTATGAATTCTCACGCTGAAGGCTATAATACTGCAGCCATTGGTGAAAATTCTCACGCTGAAGGTGGTCATACTATTGCTTCGAGAAAAACGCAACATGTTTTTGGTAAATACAACATACAAGAATCAGGTAACTCCACCACTGAAGGTTTATATGCAGAAATCGTCGGTAACGGTACTGAACAAAGTCGTTCTAACGCTCGCACCCTTGATTGGAGCGGCAACGAATGGATATCTGGTTCATTAAAACTTGGTAGTAGCAATATGTCGCAAACTGTATCTGGACATGGTATTGCTATAGGTGATGGAAGCACTGCGACACATAATAGCGGCGCTCTCGCTGTTGGTGGTGGATCAAGAGCAACAGGGTACGGCGCAATCGCCACGGGAGGCGGAAGTCTGGCGTCTGGTGATTATTCTTCTGCAATGGGTGGAAGCGTCACCGCATCTGGTTCATGTGCTCACGCTGAAGGCAGTGGCACTACAGCATCTGATGCAAATGCTCATGCTGAAGGCGGCAGTACTACCGCATCTGGCGCACAGGCTCATGCTGAAGGCGGCAGTACTACCGCATCTGGTTTATGTGCTCATGCTGAAGGCGGCAGTACTACCGCATCTGGTTCATGTGCTCACGCTGAAGGAAGTAATACTGTAGCTAACCATAATGCTCAGCATGTCTTTGGCGAATATAATATTCCAGATGATTCATCAGCTGAGAGTAATGAAAGAGGCAATTATGTAGAGATAGTTGGAAACGGCACCTATAATGCAAGATCTAATGCCAGAATGTTAGACTGGAACGGCAATGAATGGATAGCTGGTTCATTAAAACTTGGCAGCAGCGATGCTACTGGTTCCAGCGCAATCGCTGCAGGAAACGGCAGTTTGGCGTCTGGTAATAATTCTTCTGCAATTGGCTACAGTGCTACCGCGTCTGGTGTAAACGCTCACGCTGAAGGCGGAACTACTACCGCATCCAATGTAAACGCTCACGCTGAAGGTGGCGGTACTACCGCATCTGGTCCACAAGCTCACGCCGAAGGTGGCAGTACTACCGCATCTGGCATAAATGCTCACGCTGAAGGTGGCGATACTGTCGCATCTGGCTTCAATGCTCATGCTGAAGGTACCGGTACTGTTGCAAACCATATGTCGCAGCATGTCTTTGGTGAATTCAATGTTCCGGATAATTCAGAAGCTGATAGTTATCATAAAGGCAATTATGTTGAGATTGTTGGAAACGGCACAAATAATACAAGATCTAACGCCAGAACTCTCGATTGGAACGGCAACGAGACTCTCGCAGGCGATCTCAAAATCAAAGCCGGCACAAGCGATGAAATTTCTGTTTTACAGTTAGCTCAGACGGTAGCCGCATTCCATGATGAAATCGATAATTGGAGTACATTTAAAAAGTTGGTTAAAGCAGGGTTGATTCAAGAGTACGCACCTGTCGGTTCACAGATTTCTGATACCTGGGAGAATGCTGCGGGCGGTACAAATTACGACGCACCCTGGGATGTGGTACATCACGGTGCTGACGGGACATATCTTGAGCAACATTACGCAACGCCGGACGGTGTACCGTTCGATGAGCCAGAGGCGATCTATTACGCGGCGGCAGGCGGGCTGCCAGCCGGGACGTATCACATCGATATCGGTGTCAATTTCGGTAGCGGCTGGGTTGCCGGGAAGGCGATCAAGTTCACGCTGGCAAACGCGATGGTGGAGGGTGATCAGTTGGTCATTGACTGCGGGACGAACAACGCCAACAACCCGACGAACGGGAGAACATGGAACGTATACGCAAAGGGCTCAACTGTATCGAAGGAACACGGTACGACGTCGAACGGGACAGGCGGAACATCTCTTGGCACGATCGGCGCGACAAACGCGCACACGCCGTCCGGGCAGCTGAACGCCGTCAGCCGTGTCGTGTATGGATATAACCGCTGGAGCCAGTCAGCGATGCGACAGTACCTGAATTCTACAGCGGCGGCCGGGGACTGGTGGACACCGCAGAACGATTGGGACAGGCCGCCTGCTGCGGCAGCGACACTGCGCGGCTGGCTGGCCGGGTGTTCCGAGGACTTCCTGAATATCCTTGAGCCGGTCGAGGTTGTAACCGCATTGAACAATTTTGATTCTTCCGGTTCTGTCACGACCGAAACGACGACGGATCGGATCTTCCTGAAGAGCCTGCAGGAGACCTACATCACACCGCAATTCGCCAATGTCGAAGGTAAGGATTGGGATTATTATAAGACGCTCGCACAGGAGGCCGGGCTTTCCGGCAAGTTCTTGCAGGGCAATACGTATCCAATCCTGATCAGCCACAGGCTCGACGACCACTCGTCCCCTGTCGTTGTGCGCTTGCGTTCGTGCAATCGCCCACACGCCCACTACGTGTGGTTTGTCAACTTCGGAGGCATGGTCGGCGGCGGCTCAGGCGCGTCCGAGGCGCTGAGGGGGCGCCCCGCCTGTAAAATTTCCAAATCTTAACATTTTTCATCCCCTCCGGCCACCACCGGAGGGGTAATATCGATATCGAATCTTGTAAGAAGGTAAAGGCATTGTTGAATGCCGGAAAGGAAGAGGTATATGAAAGTTATCAGACCGACAGAAACGATCCTGCAGCGGCACGAGAGTGAGAACACGCAGGCGAGGGCCGCGCAGCTGAAAGCGATCACTGATTACAATATCATGATGGGTCTGCTCGAAGATCCTAACGCAGAAGAAGATGAAGAGGAGGAAGAGTGATGGAACATAGTGAGAAGTTTGAATTAGTTAAAGGTTATTATAAAGCCGGATTCTGGAAGAAGAAGGCTGTTAAGAATGCTGTGATTAAGGGATGGATCAGAAAAGATGAATATGAAGAGATTACAGGAGAACAGTTTGAAAAATAAATTATATACAGAAAATGAAATAAGGAGGCGATAGTGTGGTTACACTGTTGAAAATCGGACAGACATATAATTCGTCTATGCATAAAACATATCTGATCGACAGCAAATCTGATGTCGCGTCGCTGCCAGACAACCAGAGTGTCCTGGCCTCTGAACGTTGCGCTCCTGGATCCGTCGCTTATACGCCAGACCTGAAGGTGATATTCATACTCGGTAACGACAATAAATGGCATGATGCCAGCGAAGAAGTGTGATGTAAATGGATGTCGTAGAATATACATTGCTGAAACGGCTTCTGAAACGCTGGGCGACAGCCAAAGTCCTTGGCGCTCTGAACGATATTGACGATTACGATCTCAGTTTTCTCGACGAAAAAACGTTATACGATATCGATTTTATGAATAGCGAGCCTGACAACATCACGCTTGCGTTGGCGAAAATGATGCTGCTCGATATGATCAACGTCATCGAGTAATAGGCGGTGATGTTATGGCGAAGGTAATAAACCTCGACACTGTTGTTATGAGCGGCGCTACTGACAATGTTGTCCAGGTTTCTGAGGCAAAGAACGAGCGCATTAACGTTCATCACAGGGAAAAACGTCATAACGATGACAGAACATAAGGTTATATATATACAGAATAATCAAGATAATGATTTAACCCCAAGTGACAGTCAATTATATCGCTGTGCTTTGATTTCATGCAGTGCAGGAGACAAGTTTACTATAAATGCAACGGGCAAAACCGCAGGAAGACCGTTGGCGTTTGTAGATAACAACGGGCGCATAGTAGACGGAAAAGCCGCAGAGTATTCAAGCAGTGATGTTGTGGTATCTGGTCATTATGTACACGCAGGAGGCGTACCAGAAGCGGCTTGCCAAAATGGTGCTCTTGGAATGTATGGATATTATAATGTAAGCACATACCGCGCCTATGCGTCATGTAAAGGAAGTGAAGCAATGTGACAATATCAACCCTGACGACAGAGGTCATGACTGGCCAGAACGACAAAGTAGTCATGATACAGGACGCATTAGGATCGGCATACAGAATAGAAGCGCTCCCGCACCCAGCGGGGGCGTATACATTTTCTATGTGGGTTTATGCGTTCGATGACCCAGAATCTACAGTGGACATGTCCATCAGCGATATGGACAATAACAGTGCGATCTCGCCGTCGCGGACGGCTGGCGTCATTGTAACGATGAACGATACGACAGAGGTCTTCGAGATGCCAAAGAATGAATGGCAGAGGATCACCGTCGTCAGCGAAGAGCTCGACCCAGACATGGACGCAATATACGTTTTTCTGGACAGCGACTGTTCGTTTTACTTTCATCGGGCGATGCTGGAACAGGGGACTTTCCCGACGGACTGGACACCGGCGCCCGAAGATGCAGAGGAAGATATCGCCAAGCTGACCGATCGTGTGACTGAGACAGAAATTAAGCTGAGCCCGGACAACATCGTGTCGACTGTGCGGAGCAGTGAGTCGTACAGGGGCGATCTTGAGCAAATCAAGAACGAGACAATGACCACTGTCACACAGCGGCAGGACGAAATCGAGAACAGGTTCACGACCGTTGAGACCATTACAACCGAGAACGACCAGTACATCAAGAAGTCGTCGGCGTGGCAGAGATTCGACGCTGACGGTATCCATCTCGGTAAGGACGAGCCGGACGCTCAGGGCCATAAGTTCACGGTCGACTTGTCTAATCAGGAGCTAGCGTTCAACGACAACGGATCGAAGGTCGCATATATCAACAATCAGACAATGAACATCACTGACGCGAAAATCAACTCGCGTCTGACCATAGGCCAGTTCGCCTTCATCCCGACGGATACAGGCATGGCACTGATATATGTCGGGTAAGGCGGTGAGAAAATGGCGAATCCCGTAATCACAAGAACAGCGGAAGGCTTTACGCTGAAATCAACATGGTCGGTCAAGTACATCACCGACCCCATCGATATCATATATGGCTGGCCGTCGACTCCGTCACAGCCGGTCAATTTTGATTTATCGGCTATTACAAAAGGCAGTACTGTCATCTCTGCCACCCTGAACACAACGCTTAGTAAGGCGGCTGGCGGCGATGCTCATGCTATCGCGAACGGCATCGGTGTGCCGCTTGGAAACGGCGCCAACGTAAAGAACGTCACATCGTGGCTATCTTCTATGAGCGGCGGCACGTTTGGCGTGTTGCCGGTATCATACACATGGCACGCGGACGGTGGAACAACTGTAGGGTATACGCGATGCGCATTCTCTGATATCGAGCTAACTGTCACATATAAACTGCCAAACTCTACGGGCACCGTAACTGTTACAACGGTAACAGCGGGCGGCACTATCACGTTGAATGTGGCGCCTGTTGATAGCTCATATACTCACCGTGTCGAGTGGAAAATCGGCGATCACACGGTACTGACGGAGACACTGGCGGCTGGCCTGACTTCGTCTTCATTGGTCACCGACCTCGATATGTGCCAGTATGTGCCGAACAGCGCGAGCGGACAGGGCTCGGTCACGCTGACAACATACAGCGGCGGCGCCCAGGTCGGCGCTCCTGTTACCTATACGTTCACATTCAATGTACCGAGCGATGTCGTCCCGACGGCTGGCGCTCTGTCTGTGTCGCCGCTGACAACGGGTGCACCTCGGTCGTGGTCAAACATATATGTACAGGGCTTCAGCAGGATAAACCTGTCTCTGGCTAACGTGGCTGGTGCGAGAGGCAGCACCATCAGGAGCGTTGTGTTCTCCGGCTGGGGTTCGAGTGCAAACGGCTCCGCGTCTGGCAACGCATATGTCGGAACATCGGGCTTGCTGACGGCAAGCGGAAACTATGCGATACAGGCGGTCGTAACGGACAGCCGTGGGAGGACGTGTACTGTGTTGGCGCCGAGTCAAATCACAGTGACACCATATGCGCCGCCAAGCATCTCATCTGTCGTGGCACAGAGATGTGACGAGAACGGAAGAACGAGCGACGTTGGCACATATGTCAATGTGACGGTGTGGTATACATACGCAATGGTCAACAACCTAAACTCGACGGCCAACGTCATCAGATACAGGATAGCCGGTGAGTCGTCAGACAGGACTGTGGCCGACCCAGCGTTTACATACGGAGCACCATCGAAAATCGGCGGAGGGTTGTTCTCTGCGGACGCCAGCCATAGCGTAACGGTCTATATCACGGACGTTATCGGCAATCAGGCGACAGCCACCGTCGCCGTGCCGACAGCGGCGTACGTTCTGCATTTCCTGAACGGCGGTAAGTCGGTCGGTATCGGAATGGCGGCAAAAGCTCTTGACCAGGGCGAGGCGGGAGCCGTGTCTATCAACAGTGGTTGGAATGTATATATCGGCGGAAACAACATCAAGCAGGTGTCCGGCGATATTGCGAACATCAACGGTCAAATCAGCGGTATTAATGGAAGCATCGGCACAATCAATAGCGACGTCTCTGATCTCAGAGGCAAAGTCGTCGCTCTTGAGAATAAAACAACTGTCGACGCGCTAAAGCAGACGCTTGGAATCGGAACGAGTGACAGTGTTATAGTAAGAGAGCAGCGATTCGCCGTGCCAGAAACAAGCGACATATTCACAGAAAACATCAACCTACAAGATGGCGATGTGTGGGTCGGCAGTCTGCTGATCGGAGCCATTACAGATACTGATATACTGGCATGGTTCGATAACGATACAGACGCCACTCACTACCGTAGTTATATGAGATATAGGGCGAACAATACGGTGCCGGGGATGAACTACATCGGCTTTGCCAGTGCGTCTGGAACGGCGCATATCAAATTTACGATATCGCGTATCGCCAACGCTGTCATTATGGAAGGGCAGTCGATGCGTGGAGACAATGCCATATCAGACTTCGTTGTCGAGAAGCAAGCAGATGGAGCAAGACTGATTATCAGGTCGAATCACGGTGTGGCCGCAAACGCGCAATTGCGTATGCGCAAACTATTATAATGGGAGGTGAACAGCAATGGAGCCAAACAGTAAATATCCCATTGAGGAATTTATTATGACGAAGAACCGCGCCTATTCTAAGGGGCGCAAAATCAAGCCGACCGGCATTCAGGTGCACAGCGTTGGTTGCAAGGGCACAACGCGTGACCGCTGGCGGCGATGGAACACCCCGAGTTACAACAAGTGCCCTAACGCATTTATTGACCTGAACGGCATCATGCAGACCCTCCCGTGGGACCAGCGCCCGTGGTTAAGCGGGAGCGGGAATAAAGGGAATGCCAATGACTGGTGCGTGGGTTTTGAAATCTGCGAGCCATCCAAGGCGAAAGACACAGTATACGCAGTCGAGTATCTCTACGGCTGCGTTGTTTATTTATGTACAGAGCTCTGCAAGATGTTCGATATCAGCCCGTCTGAAATCAAGTGTCACAGCGAGCTTCACGCGGAAGGCTGTGCCAGCAATCACGCTGACGTGATGCATTGGTGGGGCAAGCCCGGAACAGCGTGGGCGAACTACAACATGTATACACTGCGACAGGACGTAGCCAAAGAGCTTGGCGTACCGCTCGCGCCAGAGCTTAAGACGCTGCTCAAGAAGGGCAGTCGTGGTGACAGTGTGCTCCTGCTTCAGCAGATGCTCGGCAAGCTTGGCTATGACTGTGGTACGCAGAATGGTATCTTCGACGCAAAGACCCAGGCGGAGGTCAAGGCTTTCCAGAAGGACTACAAGCTGGCCGTCGACGGCGTGGTCGGACCGAAGACGTGGAACGCCCTGTACGCGGAAACGGTGGACGACTACAAGGAAGAGGACACCCCGCAAGAGGATGTCGCGGACAAGCTGTATACGGTGATCATCAAACACCTGACCGACAGCGACGCGACTGAGCTCGAACAGCAATACGAACATGTCACCAGAGAGGAGGAGATTGACGATGCAGACGATGGAGTTGGTTGAAAACATCGTCAACTATGTGCCAATCAGCACAGAGAACGAGACGACCGAAATCGTCATCGACATGTCTGAGGCGAAGTACAAATTCCCAGACGGCACCGGCGAAATCTGGTGGCACAGGGCAGACGGCGAGGTCTACCTACTCGAAAGCGTTACAGAAGAAAACGGCTTGCTGAAGGCTACGTTGACAGACGTTGACCTTGAGCCGAGCGGACTTGCTGAGGCCGAGGGTTGGTGGCTGGACGGAACGCGGCTGAAGAAGTCCCCGACGTATAAGATCGGCATTCATCAGAGCTTCACGACAGCAGCGGCTATCAAGGCGGCGAAAGACCGTGAGCTCGATTTGCTGGCGCAGGTCGAGGAACTCAAGCAGGCATACGAAGAAACCTATGACGCTATCAATCAGGCGAGGGCTTCAGCCCAGGCGGCGCAGGCGGCGGCTGAACAGGCAGAGGACGGCGCGGTCGTGGCGCAGGAGGCGGCAGAGGCGGCGGCTGAGCAGGCCGGTGCCTACAAAGACGATGCGGCGGAGAGCGCGTCTCAGGCACAGACGTACGCCACGCAGGCGCTCGGCCATGCTACCGTCGCGCAGACCGAACGCAATGACGCACAGCGGGCGGCTGAAGAGGCGGCTCAGAGCGCAGAGGACTTACAGGCGGCTGTCGACGCGGCACATGCTTCTATCGCTGCGGCACAAAGCTACGCCGACCTCTCACTTCAGCACGCGCAGACGTCTGGCAGTTACGCCGACCAGTATCTTGAAGAGCTTCAGATGGCGCGTGACGCAAGACGAGAAGCTCAGGTCGCGGCAGGGCTGGCGGTCGACGCGAAGAACGCGGCGAACGGATATATGAACACGGCCAGTGGCGCGGCGACTGCGGCACAGACGGCGCAGAGGGAGTGCGAAGATATCGCCGACCGGCTGACCGAGCAGATCGCTGTGCTGGACGCGGACATCGAGTATGTTGACGATTACAGGGACGAGGCGGCGGCTTCTGCACAGGAGGCGGCTGGCTATGCCCAGAGTATTCACGACTCGGCTGACGCCTGCACTGCGGCTGCACAGGAATGCAATGATATCCTGACAGAGATGAGGTCGATGGGCGCCGTCTCGCAGGAATGGATCATGGACTATGTGGCTCAGGCTTTGGCCGGTGAGCCAGAGTTGAAGAATTAAGGAGGCAATATTATGGATACGTTTTTCACTTGGGAATATCTCGCTACGTTTGCTGGCTGTGTGCTGGCTACCGGCATCCTGACAGAGTTCACGAAGAAGGTTTGCTACAAGGTGCCCGTTCAGCTGATCAGCTATTTCTTTGCGCTGGTCATCCTTGTCGTGTCTCAGTTGGCGACCGGAACACTGACAAACTGGAGCACGGTCGTTCTGGATGTACTGAATGCTGTGGTCGTCTCTCTGGCGGCGAACGGTGGCTATGACGCGTTGGACACAATGTTCGGTAAGAAGGACGCATACGGCGGGTCGGCTGAGTAAGCATCAATAAATTAAGTGGAGAGGTATAAAGATATGTATAATCCCGGAGAGTTGAAATTCAAGAGCAATATTTCCTATACGGAAATGACAATGGTAGCAATGCAGTATAGCAAGAACGTGATCAACGCGGCTCTGGATGAGGGCGTTGTGTTCAAAGACTTTATGCGTATCAGTGCTTACCTGTATACGTTCTGCGATATCAAAGATAAGACCGTCAACGCCGACGAGGTTATGGCGGCGGTGTATGCGTATGGCTATGCCCGCTATCTGAAATACATGAGCGACCACTCGCCGCTCGGGCAGGAATACTTCAACGCGTTCTCGCGCATGCTTGATAATGCCGACAAGGTCGCCGACAAGAGACAGCCTGTCGACAAACTGCTGGACAGCCTGATCGCGCTTGGCGACAACATGACTGAATTCATTAAACCCGGCGAGGACGGAACCTCGCCAATCATTGGAGTGTTGACAGCAATCAAAGAAATGGCATCAAACGGGGAGGCGATGCCTCCCAAATAAAGGGAGTGTTTTCAATGGAAAATTTTGACATCGCATCTCTGCTCACTTGGCTCGCGTCGATGATCGGCGCCATCACGGCTATCACCGGCGCGGTGCTCGGACTCAGCAAGAAGGCGCGTGAGCGGTTTAAGAACCTTGTGCGCCGGAATACAGACGCGGATGATATGAAGTGCGAAATCGAATCGCTGAAGACTGCGGTCAGCGAGCTTTTGTCAATGCAGAAAAAGACGAACGGCGACCAACAGTTGGCGCTTCAGGCCATGCTCAGGCACGAGATAACAGATATGTATTACAAACACTTGGATGACAAGAAGCTTGCGGCGTATGAGAAGGAAGACCTGATCAAGATGTCGGAAGCGTATGAGAAGAACCACGGAAACAGTTATGTGCAGACCATTGTGAAGGAAATGACACAGTGGGATGTAAACCTGTAAACAGTACGCGGTCGTCGGAGAAATCTGGCGACCGCTTTTTTGAATTGAAAATAACGTGCAGAAACGCACTGAATATAGGAAGATTGGAGTGATATGGGTGGCGTTTAGTTTAGAAGACTTTAACAACGTATACAAAAAGCATTTTGCTGAAATGCTATTACCCGTACTTCAGGAGGCCATACAAACACTGTGTGCTGATGGTGGAGATATATGGGATTATATATCAGGTCTGGTTGTGCAGGGTGTGCATCGGTATGTTTATGGTGCTTATCATAACGAGATGCCTTATTATGTAAGACGCGGAAGTAGTGGAGGTCTTGGAGACCCAAGCAACGTAGTTATCAATATTGCCGATGGAGCCATAAGTGGCGATTACATCAACTTCAGCGGTGAAATGATTAATATCACACCACCCGGACAAACAGATAAGGGTAGCGGTGACGGTATGCTGGAGCCCCAGGTCATTGGTGGCTATGGCTATAGTTATCCGCTGCCAAGGCACCATCGGTACAGGGGAGACTTCCATCCACCGCGTGATTTTTATCAAGTGTACGATGAAGAGTACGACCAAACACGAGCATGGCAAATGGTGTTGAATGAGATACAAGATGTGCTACCAGAGATACATGAAAACGCGCTCAATGAAGCGGTTTCAGAACTATTATCATCTATGAAATAAAGGCGGTGGAAATACATGGCAAGAAAAGTGAATATTGGTGGAAAGATACCGAATTCGGGGATAACCGGTGCGCAGTTCAACCAGATATTAGATCGGATCGATTCAGCGCTTGGAAATAATGGCAGGGGTGGAAATGCGTCCGGCGGCGTCACAAACATAACAATCAATCAAACAGTTAATGAAAAAAGCGACGGCAATAACGGCGACCAGTTTCGTTACTACGGCTGGGGTAGAGTCCATGAATCGTGGTTTGGCGATAACGAAAAAGGAGATGCCAACTACAAAGGTATAGACAGGCTTGTCAGTGCGCTCGACCAGTTGTCTTCTCAGATGAGCAATTATGGACAAACACTGAAGGAATTCGGCGATATCAGAAAGACTCTTGAAGCGCTCGAGAAGCCGTACGGCAAGGGAACAATATGGAACAATCCCAGCGATATTAAGAGAAGAGCAGAAATCGCGGCAAACCCGTATGCGGCCATCGCCGCTCAGAGAATCAAAATGACTGACGCTCTCGGCGCAATCGACAGAACAACCTATAGAAAGCACAGAGACAACGCGTCTATTGCCAATATTTACGACAATGTGGAGTATGCCAATATTTATAAGTGGCAAGCTATAAAGAATTTACGCGGTGGTGATGCCGCCTCTGCGATTGAAGATATCGGCAGTTTTTCATCCCAAGTAGAAAGCCTTGTCAATTCTATAGAAAGGGCGTATAGCGATATAGCAAAATATGATAAGGAAGACGCCGATAAACTTGCTGAATCACAGGCCAAAAACCGCGCTACGCGTGAAGCGCAAAAGGCACAAGAGGAGGCTGTTAAGGCGAAAGCCGATGTTGCTCACGCCCAACAGGAAGCTCAGCAAGCCCGCAAAGAGTCTGCCGCGAAAGACGAAGAAATTGCCAGTCTAAAAGCTCAGTTGGCTAACGCACAAAAGCAGGCCGCGCAAAAGCAAGAACAAAAGAAACAGAGCACAAGGCAGAACGAAGACGGCTCTGGCGGCGGCAAGAAAGGTAGCGGCAAAAAAGGCAAAACCTCAACCGATCAGGACACGCAGGCTAAACTCGATGAAGCGCAGAAGCAGGCCAAAGATAGCGACAAAGCCAGACAGGAAGCAGAGCGGAAGGTTGCGCAAGCTGAAAAGCGGGCGCAGAATGCAGAGAAGAAGGTCGCTAATCTCGAGCAGAAAAACGCGGAAGCGCAGAAGCAGGCCAGCGAGAACAAGCAGAAAGATAAAGACCTGTCGAAGCAAAACTCTGACCTTCAGAAGGAAAACGCGAGACTGAAGAAGCAGGTAGAGCAGGCGGAGAAGAAGGCTGAGAAGGCGGAAACGAAATTCAATCAAGAGAAGCAGAAAGCCGAGACCGCAAAGAAGGAAGCCGCAGACGCGAAGAAGAGCGAACAGGCTGCCCAGAAGGACTTACAGGAAAGTCAGCGCAACGCGGGCAAGCTTCAGGAACAAATCGACAAAAAGAACAAAGCCAACGATGAGCACAAGCAGTTGATGAGCGGCGTTGGGGGCGGCGGACGCGGACCCGGTGGCGGGTCTGGCGGCGGCGGAGATGACTTACCACCCGGTGGAACGATTAGGTATTTTGAATCTCTCGAACAACTAAAAACAGTTTTGAATTCTCTGAATCTTGGTGAGGTTGGAGGAGAGATTCAGAGAATTTTTGATTCTCTGGGCGACAATGGCGGCGCTATAGAGAAAACCATTACTGGTTTGTTTGGGGCCAACGGTATACTTCGCGGCATCAATATCTCTGGTGCCGATAAAAAGTATGGGTCTGGCGAACAGGTTCGCGCACAGTACAGGTTTGACGCAAATGTAGGCGACGATGGAAATATAGAGTATTCTACACTATACAACAACATCGCCACAATGGCTAACAAAAGCAAGCTCGACTCTTTCCAAAGGGAGTATGAGCGGCAAAGGTTAGCTCTTGTTAACAAGATGAAGGCTATGTACGAACTGCCGGTCATGCAGGGCGATCCAAACAAGAACGAGTTACTTAAGCAGTGGATGCAAATTGCCACAGTCGATGACGCTGGGAAGATAGACCTTATTAACGTCGAAGACGTAAACGCCCTGCAAGAAGCCAAAAGCGCCGTAAAAGATTTAGAAATCAGTGTTGGCGCCCTGAATAAACAGATGCAGAAGAAATGGGCGAGCAGTGCTGTCGAGAAGATGGACACATATGTTGAGGACATGCTTTCCCAGAGAAAACTGTTCATCAATCAGTTCAGAGCAATCGGCATAGATGAAACGTTCGATAGCGCTGGTCGTTCTTCGCTTTTCGGTGATTTCGATAAGGCGTATCAGGATTTCCAGAGTCAGGCAGCCAAAGATAACCCACAGGTCAGAGTCGACGCATACAACGCTATGGCAAAGGCCATGAACGCTGTTACCCGTTCTTATCGTGAGCAGACATCTGCATACCGTGACCAACATCGCGTTCAGGTAGAGCAGAACAAAGCCCAGAAAGAACAGACCCGTCTGGCAAAAGAGAACCGCAAGGTCAACCGCATTAGCACTGTCACGATGGGACAGTATAAAAACAAATATAACGCCATGAACGGTGGGTCTGGCGGACTGCCGCCGGAGTTCGACGCCGCGAGAAAGGCCATCGCAAGATACCGCAAAGCGCAGAGCGCTGATGAGCGCAATGCGGCCATGCGGGAAATCGAAGAAAACATGGCGACGATGCGCGATGACCTCGACGTGAAGTATCCGAAGTGGAGAAGCCGCCAGCAGAGTAACGAGAAGCTCGGCAAACAGAACCGCAGACAGTATAGGATGGTGCCCGGTCAGAACAAACAGGCTGAAAACATCAGGAATCAGGTTGCCACGATGGCACAGCCGTACGGCGGCATGTCGTCCCCGAAACTGCCAGATTACCTGCGTAAAGTGGTCGATGCCCTGTCTCGTTTCAAGGGCACCGGCGACCTTGAATCCCGCATCACGCAGATGAGAGGGCTTCAGGGACTACTGGATACTGCGAAGCGCAGGGACAAAGAAGATAAACAGCTTGTTGAGGCCAACGACCTGTTGTCCCGCATGAGCACAGACAGCCCGATGGTAGCGAAGCAAAGGAGCGACCTTGAGGCCGCTATCAATCAGGTAACGGGGCTCAAGGATGATAGTTCTCTGAGCGACCGCGCTGACGCCTTTGCTAACCTGACAGCGCAAATCAAAGCGGCGGCTGAAGCCCAGAAGGAGTTCGAGAAAGCCGACGCTAATTACAATAATGCCGAGCATACCCACGATACACTGGAAGCCAGACGTGCGTCTGCCTATGAAGGCTACGTTAATCAGGTCAACGGCCTGCGCGAAGCCTATCAGAAGATGGGACATACGCTCGACACGACTGTGATCGATAATATGCTCGCCGCCTTCCAGACCGCGAACGTCGATGACCGTGGCTCAGTAACACAGCTTCAGGCTCGCATCGGTGAAGAAATCAAGCGCATGCGTGGCCAGCGGACCATTGATCAGGACATCTTCCGGGCAAACACCAAGCGTAACAATGTCAATGATACACTGAACGGTTGGATGGACTCGCTCGATGTCGACTCATCAAAGCTCCAGAAGATTCGGGAGCTTAGGGATGCGTTGGCCAGCCTGAATGCTATTGACCTCCGGGCGCCGAACGGGCTGGCTGAGTTTAACCAGCAATTGTCCACGCTTGGACAAATCTCAGATGAAGCGAGAGCGCACGTCGAAGCCGTCCAGCAGTACCAGAAAGTCAGAGGCGACAAAAACTACGGCCTACTCGGGTTTGAACACGAGCGGGAAGACGGAGACAGGGTTGAGAGTACAGCCATAAAAAACAGGCTTGAGGGGGCTTACTCAGCATATCAGGCCGATCAGAGCGAAGCTAACCTGAAGGCACTGAACGCGGCGCTCGAACAGTGTGAGGCGAGGCTTAAGGAAATATCGACCATTGACGCATTTGGCAAACTGCGCGAACAGGCTAAAGGTCTTGAAGAGCAGGTCAATGCCATCAATAGCAAGAATGGTGACCGTAGAAAGTGGAGCCCTGCGCAACTCGCTCTTGACAAGCAGTATCAGGAGATGCGTCGAGATTACGAAGCACAGTACCGGGGCGGCAACCTTGAAGCCGCGAAAGAGTCGTTCGCGACCATGCAGAACCAAGTCAAGGCGCTGAACGAGTCGTTTGAGTCTGGCGGTGCGTTGGTCGGCGTGTATGACGGGAAGCTGTCTAAGCTCGCGTCTCGTGTGCTCGGTGTTGGCTCTGCGTTCATGGCTGTGCAGAGGGTAATGGGCACCGTCAGGAAGATGGCTGGCTACGTCACCCAGATCGATACGGCGATGACTGAGCTCCGCAAAGTTACTGACGAGTCTGCGGCGGCGTATGAGCGCTTCCAGAAACAGAGCGGCAAGACGGCTGTGGCCATCGGCTCGTCTGTGGCAGACCTTATCAACACCGCTACCGAGTATGGCCGCATGGGCTACTCGCTGGCTGAAAGCCAAGAGCTCGGTACAGTCACCACGAAGTTCGCGAACACCGGTAACTTCCAAAGCGTGAACGATGCGTCGGACGCGTTGATTGCTATCATCCGTGGTTTTGATGGACTGGATGTCGGCGATGCCGAAGCTGTTAGCGACAAGATGACCGCCGTAGCTAACGCGTATGCTGTAACGGCGTCTGATATCGCGGCTGGTCTTCAGCGTTCTGCCAGCGCACTGAACCTGACTGGAGTCGACCTTGACCAGGCGACGGCTATGATCACGGCCATCACGGAAGTCACGCGTGACGCGAGTAGCGCCGGTAACGCTATTAGGACGATGTCTATGCGTATCCGTGGCGCAAAAACAGAGTAAACTTCTTGCTCCCCCGACTGGTGACAGTCGGGTAAACATGTGGCTCAAATCGGAGAAAACCCTGAAGAGGGCAACTCCGAGGGTAAGGCTTGTATTTATCAATTATTCATACAAGAATCCCGTAACGACCACAGCGTAGCTGGTGACAGCTATGCGTATGCCACACATCTCCATGAGATGAAGGTATGGTCTGATCTACGAATATAACAACATGAAATCGTAGAGGTGGGCAGAAATGACCCACCCCCGTCCAGAAGGATGGAGTAACAAAAATGTAGAAGAGGCCGGAGAAGACACTTCAAATATGGCCGAGTCGACTTCTAAACTCCGCGCACAGGTCGCCGCGCTGACGAATATTGACGGCAAAGGCGGCTTTGACATCATGCAGGATGAGGACACATACAAGAACCTGTATGACATTATGCTTGGTATCTCCAAAGTCTGGAACGACATGACGGACATCAAGCAGAGCGCGTTGCTTGAACTGCTCGCCGGTAAAGTCAGATCGAACCAAGTAGCCGCGTTGCTCAATAACATGAGCCGTGCAGAGGAGATCCTTAAGACATCAGAGAACTCTGCTGGCACGATGGAAGAAGTACACGCCCGCTGGCTCGACTCTATCGCGGCCAAGCAGGCTCAGTTGACGGCGTCGTGGGAAAACCTCTCGCAGACGGTCGTCAACAGCGACATGATCAAAATGTTCTATGGCGGCGGCGCCAATATCCTGAATGCGCTCGATAGTCTCATCAGCAAAATCGGGGCAATCGGTCCCGCGTTCGGTGCGCTTGGAACGATTGGGTTGGCCAAGCTCGGTGGCGGCAATGCCTTAACAGGGTTTGCATCACTGCTCCCGTTCGGCTCAAAAAGCTCTGGAAAAGTAGACGGCAATTTTGTCGAGCAGTACAATAAGTTCTACGGACAGACGCTCGATAAAACGGTGGCCACTCAGAAAGCTATCTCTGCAATGCAGGAGTCGATGGGTGGTGCGAACTATACAATGAATGGAGCGACCGAGTTCGCTCTGAAATATAGCAAGGGTTTGATTCAGGTCGGTGACGGCGCCACTGTTGCTGGCATGAAAATCAAAGCGCTTGGCGGCGTGTTCAAAGGATTGCTTGCCAACCTCGGGGCGATGGCGGCTATTTCAGCTGTCATGTGGGCTCTTGGCAAAATCGGCGAAGCGTGGAACAACGCGGCTAATGCTGAACAGATTGCTACACAAGCGGCAGACGATGCCACTGCGTCTTGGAAGGAATCCAAGGATGAGGTCGCGTCTCTTGAACAGGAGCTTGCCAATGTCGAAGCACAATATCAGGCGTTGGTCGACAAGGGACCGCTGAACTTCACAGACGAGCAGACGAAGAACGACCTCAGACAGCAGACCGAAGAGCTTCGCACACAGTTGATGATCGCCCGCCAGCTTGAGGCCGAGCGCGGCAACACTGCATATGACCTGAACAAGGCCGCGTGGGAAAAGCAGTATGAGATGAACATGTCGCTGCCAGCACTGCTGTCTAATCTCGGCACGACGACGGACGGCGAACAGTATGTAAAGGATACAAAAGAAGAACTTAACGACTACATGGCCTCGTTCTATGAACTCGACGAGAGGGAAATGAGCGCAGTCATGAGTGAGCATATGCTCAACGCTGTCGATGAGGTTGTTGACCAGACGAACAAATACATGGAGAAGGGTTTTGTCGGAAACGACATCAAGGGCTCTCTTGCCATGTTCAATTATCTGCGAGATATGCAGAATCAGGCCGCTGATCAAATCACATACTGGCAGAACAAAGCCGCGAGCGGTGATGAGATGCGCTTCCTTGGTCTGAGCGCAGATATGGTGTATCAGAATTATGCAGATATCAGCGAAGCGACAAGGACGTCTGCGGCGAAACTCAAAGCACAGCTGATAACGGAATATCAGTCGCTGAACGACCGTATGGAGCAGATGGAGCTTCGCGGAGAAACGACAACCGAGCTTTATACCCGCATGCGGGAGTTCAGGGACGCCATCGGCACGACCGTCATCCCAGACATTCACAGCAACAGAGTACTACTCGAGCTTCGGAAGACAGACAGCGGCTTTGCGGCGACCTATGATAAAATCACTGAGATGGCGAAGTCTGTGAAAATCACAGAGGACGTACTGAATGACGCGAAATTTGATAAATTCAGGGCTCAGTTGAAAGCTGCCGATGTTGACATCGAAAACTTCATTGGCCTGATGCAGGAACTGTATGTTGCTGGCACACCCGAACTCAGCACGACAACGGCGTCCGGGTTGTCTAAGACAATCACCGACCTGCTTGGCTTCAGGCAGACCGGCGCGACCATCAGGAAAAACACCGGCTACGGCACTCGCGGCATCAGCGAAGAGGACTACCAGTCTCTGGTGGACATGGGGGATTACGATTTCCTGAAAGCAGTCGAGAGCTCGCATGGGACCATCTGGTTTAATCAGGACACATTCAATAAAGAAGTCGTCAAGAAGCTGAACGACGCGTCTGAGAAGATGTACGCTGATATGATCAGCAAGCAGTCTGAGTATGTCCAGCAGGCCAAGAAGCTTCAGGATGCACTTGCTGAGTACACAAAGTACAGCAACGAGAACGTTGCCGATGTCGCTGGTAAGACCCGCGAGGAACAGCTCAAGCTCGCGAAAGAAAGCATTGCTGACATCACAAAGAATATGACCCTCATCAATCAGGAGATTGACCTGTATAATCGTCTCGCTGCGCAAATCAAGGACGCGACCTCCGCTTACTCCAAATGGCAGATGGCGAAGGGCGGACCTCAGGAGGGTGACGACTACGACGAAGCGCTCGAGGCATACAAGGCACTCGAGGAGGGCTATAAGTCTGGCCGTGTCGGCAATCTTGAATACAAGGCCGCACAGGAATACCTGCTTGGCGCTGGTGGGAACTATTACGGGAGCGAAGAGCAGAGGAAGCTGCTGGCTCGTTACCTGACTAAGTCTGCTCCCGGGAAAAGCGAAGACACCGGCTACGGCGCAAGGAACTTCCAAGAGGACGCTATTAAGCTTGGCATCCTGAACAAGAATGGAACACTGAATGGCGAGCGCACATCTGAAGAAATCGGGCGGCTGATGGGAATCAGTTCTGAACTGGTCGAGCATATGTTCGGCGAGCTCAATGAGTTTATCGCTGACGAAAGTAAGAAGTACAAGCTCAAGTCTCCGACGCTCGAAGAACAGGCGCAGGCGCCTGACTACACAGAGTTTGTAAAGAGCAGTAACGCCTTCAAGGAAGCTGTTGCGAAGTACAACAGCGGCGAAGGTGACATGGCTGGCTTGATTAAAGCATGGTATGACTATCAGGGCAAGGCCGGTGAGCAGAATATTGATGCCGCCACCCTGATGAACAGCCAAATCGTGGCTTCAACATCAGACCTGACGTCGGCCACTAACGCCAACACGGCGGCGCTCATGTCTCTCGCGGCTTTAATCGCGAGTCTGAATATGCCAGAGGGTGAGAGGAAACCTCGAATCGCGTATAGCGATGGACAGCATCGGCTGGTTTACGATGATGGTACGCCTGTTACTGACGCGAGCGGGAACGCCGTCGTCGGGCTGGAGAACGTGCAGAACTATTTGTATGGACTGACTGAGAAGTACGGAAACATTGTTACCGAGGCTGAAAAACAAGTCATACAAATCAACAAAGAGGCCGCGCAGGCTGGGCTGAAGACAAGGCTGAAGCTCGACGATGACGGCAGGTACCGTATTTATGACACCAACGGTAATATCGTTGGAAAGAAGGACGGTTACGAGCAAAATATTGACGCCGTCGCCGAAATGTGGAACGAAACCGCGCAAAAGGCATCAACGATGGTAGAGGCTTTCAATGCTCTCGCGGCAAGCAAGGGTATTGAAAACGCGATGGGCTACGATAATGGCCAGTGGACAGTTAACGGCAATCCAGTAGAAAGCCTTGCTGCCGCTATCTCCGGCGTGTTCGGTGACTATATCACAACAGAGAGAGACAACGCCACAAAAATGACCGCCGCGCTGGAAACCATTGCTGGCGGCAAAATCACTCTCGATATGTCTAACGGTAATATCATTCTTGCCGATGGACAAGCGAAGCCGATTGGTGACGGTTTGGCTCAGGCGATGGCAGATAGCGGTACCGACTTTGGAAACAGTGCACTCGCCGCGTGGCAGAAATCGCTGACAGACCTCGGCATCAACAAAGCTCTTGGCATTAACGAAAATGGTAAGTTTACCGTTGACGGCGAAGAGTATGATTTGGCTGGCATGCTTCAGACCGTATTTAGCGGAATAAGCACAGCAGGTTCTGTTGATGTTATTGAGTCAACACTCAGGGCGATGGGCAGGACAGAGACGGCAAAATATAATAAGGACACAAAACAGTATGACATCTTCGACCAACAGGGGAACTTCGTTAAGTCGTATACGTCTACCGCGACAGCCCTGAATGACATTGCTGGCGAGGCTGTAACATCACTCGCAAGCGCAATCGAGAGTATTAATAGTTATCTCACTGAGGCGGACTCCAGCCTGAGGGCAACTGTAGAAGCGGGACAACAGACGATAACCGATACCGCTACGGGTGAGAAGCAGACGTTCGGCACTCTTACGTTGGGCGCCACTGCCGTTATCTCGTCGTCTGTAACCAGCATCCAGAGTACGCTTGATAGGATAAACGAAATCGGCGGTCAATATACCGGCGTCGCCGACAAAGCGGCAGAAGTCAAAGCCGCAACAGAGACCCTTAATGAGGCGCTGAGCACAGGTGCGTCCGAGGTTACCAGAGGGCTCAATGCATTGAATGATGCGCTGTCGGCAGAGGGCATTCTCGATAAAATCGGCATGACGGCAGACGGCCAGTATAGCTTCGGTGATAAATTGTTTGAGACACTGGATGAAGTGATAGCCGCCGCGTTCGGCGATATCATGACAGCACCAAAGAAGTCTGTTGATGTACTCAATGGCGTTCTCGAGAAAATGGGTGACGACAGGTCGTTCAGTTACGATTCACTCAATGGTGTGTACAGGCTGTCTTCTGGCGAGGTGTATACTTCTGCCCAGGAAGCGATGACAGAAATTACGAGCGGATCAATGAGTGAGCTTGCTAGTCTTGTGGTTGCTATCAATGACGCATATGCCACAGCTGGTGAAAACATTCAGTTCTCTATTGAAAAGGGACAAGGCGTTCTTACAAACGTTGTAACCGGTGCGCAGGAAACATACACACAGGTAGATACCGCACTGAATCTGAGTGCAAATAACGCGTTCGCTTCGCTGGAAAGTGTTGCCGCGTCGCTATCTGAAATCAATGTTAATGTAACAGCGGACGGCAAGTTCAAACTTGTTGACGGCAATGGACAGGCTATTCTTGGTGCCGATGGACAACCGCAGACATTTGATAACTTCAGTGATACCCTGAAGGTTTGGACAGACACAACGTTTGGTGGGCTCACTGATCAGCTTGGCGCACTCACAAGAGTGATGAACGACAACTTCGGCATCGAAGGTAACGGCAAATTCTTTACCCGCGAAAATGGGCAAAAATTTATACAGTCTAATCTCACTGGTGCTCTCAATCAGTCTATGCAGACGATCCTTGGCTCGACTGTGACTGAGACCATCAGAAGCATCATGGGTGCAGCCGCTGGTCTTGATGAGAACGGGAAGCTGACGTTCAATGGTAACGTGTATGACAGCTTTGTGAAGATGATGCAGGACGGCTGGGACTCGACTGTCTTTACCGAGTACAACAAAAAAGTCCAAGATGCCAGCGAGGCCGCCGCAGAGAGCTTCGGCTCATTTACCGACGCCGCCGGTGAGGACACAACGGCATTCAACGACAACGCCTCGGCTGTAAGAGCGGCCACCTCCGCACTGTCTGCGTTCAATGCGGCACTCGCGGTCAACCCGCTGAACGGTATGCTCGCGCAGGAAGGTCGCGGCGGCTCGTTTATGGCCGGGAAAGATGGAAGTATTCTGTACTTCGATGAGATGGGTAGGAACACCGGTATCTTCAAGAGCCCCGAAGATGCATTTAATATGATGTTCGGTGACTATGACGAGTGGAAACTCAAACAGGACGAAAAAGGCAATGTCACAGCCACGAAGAGCAAAATCGGCGAGGACGGCAAAGCCATCAGCACTTACACAGAAGACATCGGGAAAATCACGAGCGCGAAAATCGACGAGAGCGGTATGCTCACGCTGAATGATGCGTATCGGATCGCCAACAGCGAGTTTGATTACAGGAACGGCAAACTCTTCATTAACGCCGATGGGTCAGAGGTGTTGCTTGGCGACGTGGAAAGCGTAACAGCCAAAGACGGCACAACGACATTTGAGGACAAAAACGGCAACGCCTTGCTAAGCACATATGGCATGTATGCTCGTGCGACTAATGGCGGACTTGTTCAGAGGCCGGAGTATGATGCGACTGGCAAACTACTGGCAACACTTCAAAACGGTGCACCTGGCACTGGTGACTATAGTCTTATCAGACAGGTGCTTGACTATGTGGATGCCGCTGGAGACAGTGCTGACGCTGAGGCAAAAGCAATAGTAGATGCATTCAGAGACGTCGTAGCTATGCAGGAAAGCGGAGAATTGTTCGATGAATTTGCGGAGGAATACGCAGACCGCTTTGGTTTAACAGACGAGACACGTCGAACAAATCAGATGCTCCGTGAGCGCGAACAACACCGTCAGGAAGTTGAGAACTCCAGTGCATACAGACTCGCCGAGCAGTATAAGTCTGGAAATATCAACGATGATGAATTGTTGGCTGTCGCGCAGAGCATGTTTGATTTTAATGAACTGACGTCCAGATTTGCTGAAATCACCGGAAATACAGGAGCGAGAAAACCGTCCAGCAAAGACGTACTGCGGTTCTTATTAAACCAAGAAAACATCGATAATCTCGCCGCAAAAGATTTAGAAACTGGAACAACGTTCGATGATGCGCTCTCTGCGTATCGTGCTGAGCAAGAGAGAATAATGGTTGCCGCTGAAGAAGCCGCACGCGAAGCCGCCGAGGCTGAAGCTGCCAGAATTGCCGCACTTGCGAAAGAGGCAGAAGAGCGGCAAGCTCTTCTTGATCAGATGTTTGAGGAGAACCTACAAAATGCTCAGGCAACGAACGCGGCAGAAGGAATCATTGACGGAGACGCCATCTTCACCGGCATCGGTGACACGTTGCGTAAACTCGCCGTTCAGGACACCGAGACGTTCTTCTTGTCACCGATACGCGATTTGCTTGGTGGAATTGGTGAACTGTTTTCTGAAGAGGCCAGTCAGAACAGAACCGACGCTGTTAATGGAGCGAGTAAGGCGTTAGCGGACTTCTTTGCCGGAATCGTTTACGGCGCCGAGGACACAGCGACGTCTGTATACAAAGCATTCACAGAAGACGCGCCGGATGTACCTGAACCCAAATTCCCAACAGCACCCCTGTATAAAGGTACACAGCTTTACTCGCCGGAGGGCTATGCCGAAAAGTTTGGGCCGACAGAAGAGGAGAAGGCTGCACAGGCATTCCAGGAAGTCTTTGAATCTCTGAGTGATAGCGAAGGCGACCTGCATGACGCGGCCATGATGACGATGAAGTCAATGTATGACTTCGACAGGGTCAGGCAGGAGTATAAAGGTGGCGCGTTTAAGGACGCTGACGACGACAGTATCGCCACTGTGCTCAGTTCTATGGGTGTCAACAGGGAACTGTTTGCTGGCGTAACAGCAAGTCTCGCCGACTTCTTCGACCAGCTTGTTAAAAATGTCAATCTCAGAAAGCGCCCGCAGGTCGGCGCGGAGAAAATGAGAGCCGCCGGATACGACGTCGGGGATGATGATATCGCCACATTGTATTCAATGGAGTTCTCTGCCGGTACTGATGGAGAGCCGTATAATCAGGACATTATCCTGCACATGACGCCAATCCTTTCCAACGGAGAGGTATTGGACGAAGACGCAATGTATGACTATGTGTCTGAACTGCTTCAGAATGACACGATCCAAGGTATTGTAAACGCAGACAAGCCCGAGAACGGCGGCAAAGGTCTGTTGCTCTGGTTACAGCAGGTGCAAGAGGGTTGGGACGCCGCGTTTGAGAAAGCGTCCGCCTATGATGAGGCCCTGCATATCACGCAGGAAGAAATGATGAACGCGCCCGCACCGAACATCGAGCCGGTGACCGCCGCTGTACAAGAGGTGTCCGAGGAGCCCGTTACTGTTGACGTAAACGGCGATACAGCCGCTGCGCAACAGAGCATCAACGCTCTTGACGGGCAGAGCGGGACGTACACCGTCAACATTCAGTATAACGACCCCGGCTATCGTGGGGGAGACACTGGCGAACCAATTGATATCACAGACTCTCGTAAGTCCGGCAAAGCAAGCGCGTCTGGTACGTCAAGCGCCGACCCTGGCATGTCGCTCGTTGACGAGCAGGGCGCCGAATTGATTGAGCACGTCAGCGAAGGGACGTACGAGCTTGGTACCGACAACGGTCCGAGGTTTACGAACCTGAACAAAGGTGACATTGTTCACAACGCCGAAGAGACGAAGAAAATCAAACGGCGCGGTTTGATCGGTCGAGTGTTTGACGCGTTCAGAAACGGTGGTGTAAAACGCGGCGGAGCGTTCGCGAGCATGCGGGCGAGAGAGGACGCGTTTGTATTTAAGACGTCTGGGAAGAGTTCGTTGGCGTCGTGGGTCGATGGCTCTGGCGATATTCTTACGACCGCTGGAACCACAAAGAAAAAAGGCGGCGGTGGCGGCAAGAAAGGCGGCGGAATCAAAGCCGCTCTTGAATGGGCTGAGAAGCTCGTCGACTGGATTCCCACTGCGCTCGAACTCCTCAAGAAAAAGACATCTGATTACATCAAGTCTTCTGAGAAGAGCATCGGTCATCTCGCGCAAAACAGCGAGCTTACCAAAGCCATCCAGAACGTCAGAGCCGAGCTCGATCTGAACACACAGGCTGTCAACCGCTACAAGAAGCAAGCGGAGGACTTCGCGTCCCGCGCTGGGCTTGCGGCTGACGTCGTGAAGAAGATTCAGGAAGGCACCATCGACATCGAAGAGTACGACGAGGAGACCAGAAAAGCCATTCAGACCTACCAGACATGGTGGGACAAAGCGAAGGGTTGCGAGGAAACCATCGAATCCCTGAACGATCAGCTGTATGACCTGTCAAAGCAGAAGCTGGACAATATCGTAAACAGCTTCGGAAACATTGACGAAATGCTCAACCAGCAAATAGACACGTTCAACAAGCTGATTGAGGTAAAGGAAGCATATGGTCAGGAAATGACTAAAGACGACTATCTCGATGCCATTAAGCTGACAGAGAGCGTTATCAAGAACCTCGGCGAGGAACAGAACGCGCTACAGACAGAGCTCACTGATCAGGTGAACGCCGGTATCATTAAGGTTGGCAGTGACGACTGGTACAACTACGCGAAGCAGATTGAAGAGCTCAACTCGACGATCAGCGACGCAAAGGTCAACCTGTCTGAACTAAACGACGAGGCGCGGAACATCACCATGAACAATCTGCAAACCAGCATTTACTATCTGGATAATCTCCAGAACAAGATTGAGGGCTTGCAGAGACTGCGTGAAGCGCAGGGCGGAAACGCCGAAATCAACAGCTACAGGAACCTCATCTCTGCTGGCATGAAGCAAATCGACAACCTGCGCGAGCAGAACAATGAGCTTCGTGACCAGATGCAGGGGCTGGATGTCCTGTCTGAAAAGTATCAGGAACTGAATAAACAGCTTCAGGACAACGAAGATAAAATCATGGACATCAAGGCCAATCAGGAGGAGTGGAACGATGCCATTCTCGACCTGAAGATTGAGGTCCTTGAAAAGCAGAATGACGAGTATCAGCGCCAAATCGATCTGATGAACGCGCTGAACGAACTCGAAGACGCGAGACAGCGCAGGGTTCTCCTGTACGATAACCAGCAAGGCTTCCACTACGTGGCCGATGAGGACGCGCTGGAAGACGCGCAGGACGCCATCAACGATCAGATGTATCAGATGGTCATTGACGGCCTTGAGAAACAGAAGACGAACAATAACATCTATGACAACATGGGCAATCAGCTACTCCCCGTGACGGACGTGCTTAGCGGCATCGACTTCACGAGGTACTACGATACTATCAACCGTGGGTCTGAGGTGTCGTCTTTGCTGACCAGCATGCTGAAGAGTATTGATATGCCGGAGATTCTTGAGGGTACGACTGGCGGAGACGTGTCCATCGACATCGGTGACATTGTCCTCAACGGTGTGAACGACGCGAAGGAACTCGGCGATGCAATCATCGCTCAGCTTCCCGGTTATCTCGTACAGGCCATCTACTCCAAAGGGGCGTAACCGGCTATAAGTCGGTAAAAAATGGGGTTACCGCCAAAAACGGTAGCCCCTATTTTTAACTTTAATTTTACTTGTGTCGTAACTATTGAAAAGTTGTGAAAAGCGCTAAGTAAACCGCTTGAAAAGTTCTTAGTTATTGCGTATAAATAGATACAAATGTGCAATTAATGGGTAAAATTATATGCATTATCGTGCATATAATCTGTAGAGAGTGCGATCAGATGGTCAACAAAACATCACCCATGATGGTGCTTTGGTGGCGATCTGACAACTGCATAAACAATGCATAATATTCATTAGTAATGTATAAAATCCTCAGTTGACATCGTGGAGGTCATAGGTTCGAGCCCTACTAATCCCACCACCTACGAAAAGTGCTGATTTCACAACGAGATTAGCGCTTTTCTTTTTGCGCTTTTTGGCGTGAAATTTTGGGTGCATAAATGGATTTTGGTGGGTTTTTTGGTGGGACTGAGTTACTAAAACTGTTCATTTCACTGGACTATTGATACGATTTTTGTGTGGATTTTTTGGTGGGTTTACATACCGAAGAGCTGCTCACATGCATAATTATGCATTAATATGCCGTCTTTCCGGGCTGGCGCGTACACAGTGTTGACCATGCGTGTGTCGGCATGTCCCATCAGGTCGGCGACCTGTTTATCTGTCTTGCCGCTCTCGCATAACATCGTAGCAAAATTTGCGCGGAAATCATACGGTGTGACGCCGGTGCCCTTCAGACCGACGTTTGCCCAGGCGCCGCGCTGTAATCTTTTGACTGATGAATAGCACAGCGGGTTGTCACCACCGAAGATATAGCCGGACTCTTGGGCATAGGGCTTCAAGCTATCAGCCACCCAGCCGACCAGATTAACGAAGCGGTTTGAATTGTTTGTCTTAGGCTTGCCCACGACTGGCTTGCTACGCTCTGGATATGTAACGGCTCGTTTGATTTGTATATAGTGCCAGTCTGGCGATATGTCTTCCCATCTCAGGCCATATATCTCCTCTGGTCGCATACCTGTTGTGGCCAGGAGCGCCATCAGTATGCGCTCTTGTGGTTTATCCAGCGTCGGTATCGCCCGTCTCACTGTGTCGAACAGCTTTGGTGGGAGGGCTTTGTGGTGAGCAGACTTTCTGCCGTTGTTCTCTATCAGCTTCGGCTTGTATGGCATGCGAGGCAAGACCTCTGTGACCTCGACAGCGTCTTCCACGATTTGCCTGAGCGTGGCCAGTGTTCGCGCAATGGTCTGCTCCGCAATGTCGTTCTTCAGGCCGTTGGATTTGCCGTGAGCGAGCCAGTCGGCAAACTGTTGGACGTGCGCTGTTGACAGGCTATCCAATGTGGTATCACCAAAGAAGCGTTTAATCATAATGATTTGTCGGCTGTACTCTACGACAGTCGTTTCTCTGATGCGTTTACCAGCCGGTTTTGATTTCTTTCTTTCAAGCCATTTATCAGCATAGCTTGATAGCGTTATCTGCCCTTCGGCAGTTTTGCCAAGCATCTGAGCTACCTTCCCGGCCATCTCCTGCTGGGATTTTGCCCTGATGTGTACTGTTTTCCCGTTGATCGTCGGGTAATAATCTTTCATGTCATCCTCCGAAAGAGAATGAATACATGCACTGTCTATGCAGTTGTCAAAATGCTCTCGGCTCAGAGAACTCAATACGCTCTGAACGACGGTATCAGTATATGATTTCAGAAATTCCATGTCAATGGACTGATCGGTACCGATAATAACACCTCCTAAAACAAAAATAGCGGGCTACCGTGATTGGCGGTAGCCCTATTTTTAACTCATGCGTCTGCGTAGTTCATAACATTACCATCTCTTGTCGCCCTGAATCACGCGGTTCTCGACTTTCCTGTACGCGTCGAGATACCACTCTTTCTTATCACCATTGTAGGTCATCTCAAAGTACATGCCGCCAATCTCGCTGGACGGGATTGTGCTGGAAATCATGAACTTCCAGTTCTGGAGCGTCTTGCACTTCCACACTGTGAACACCTCGAACGGGATTTCAAGGCCAGCCTCTTTCAGGACATTTTCAAGATACTCTCTTACCAATGCCATAGCTACTCTATCCATAATTCTTCTCCTTATTCGTAGAACGGATAATAATTGTAGAACCGTGCCAGCTTCATCGTCATCTTGAAGCCGGACACATCCATGTTCACGGACTTCACGATGTACTGGTGCTTCTCTTTCGTCGTCGGCGAAGTGTACTCGATCTTCTGATTCACGTCGATGAACGGGATCAGAATGGTCGTGAGCTCAACGTCGGTATTCATACGGCAGCGCAGGTAGTTTTCGTACTCACCGCGCTGGTATGCCAGAGATGTTGAGTAAATCGAAGCGTAGTCGCCATCCTTCAGGACTTGCCTGATCTCACCATCCTGAATCAGGTAGCGGTCAACGCCGTTTGGCCTGTCACACGCATATGGGCTGTCCGGGTTGATGACATAAAGGATATCCTCGCAGGCATTACGCGACTTGTCGTACCGGATGACATCAACGGTCGGCTGGATGTTCATCTCGCGCACAATGACATGGATGTCTTTCTGCCCCATCAAGTACAGCTTCTTGACCGGCTGGTCGTCTACAGTCGTCAGGATGCATCTCGCGACGTAGGTTCTGCCAGCCGACAGCGCACCAGCCTCAAGCTCGGCGCCGGTCGAGTCGAGCATCGGCAATGTCTCGGTGCTTGTGACGCCATCGTTGACCAACGGGAACGTAAAGCTCGGTGAAGCGGGGGAGTCCGCGTTCGGCGTAAAGGAATACTTTTTGTTAGCCTCTACGGTCTGAAGCTGTACGAGGAAGCCGAGAGTGTAGGTCGAGCCGTTCAGCGTACACTGTGTCGCCGAGTAATCAGACTTGAGTTGCTTGCCCCAAATCTCTGTAGTGTTCTTGATATCGCTAAAGTTGATTGAGCGTTTTTCGGAAATGATTAGGTCGTCGATGTCTTCTGCATTCAGCAGGCAAGCCTCATCTTTGCGCATCGGTATCTGGTCGGCATGGTAGACGCCCTCCACATCGAAGTACTGCTCATACCAAGGGAAGAGGTCGAGTATTTTCTTCATGATCTCATACGGATACGCGCCCTCGGCGAAGTCAAGGTCGTATGGAATCACATCAGGGAAGTCAGCAATCTCTGCCCTTTTCAGGATAGAGTAGCGGGAAATCGTCGCTTCGAGCGCATCTTTGATAACGCTGTCCATCCTGATCTGCACCGGTGTACCAATCTGACTGCCGCGCTCCGAGTTAAGGATGCCCATGATGTCGGTGAGCGTCAGCTGAAGCTCCTTGGTCGTTGCGTCATAGTTGAACGCGTCGCTGGTCGCCACCATAGTCCCCAGTCGGTACCACCTATACGCATCATTGTATAAGAGACCAATGTTAAATCGGATAAACTTATTCATCCAACCTATCTCAAAAGTCTCTTCGACCCATGCCTTGTCCTCGACGAGCATCGTCAGGGTGCCAGTTCTCCGCATATCGCTCTCGGCGTCAATGTTGAATGTAATATTGCTGGCGCTCGCCGTAATCTCGCTTTCTACGAACAGGTATTCGTTCAGCACTTCCAGCTTATACATCACGTCATGTGTTCGCTGGTTCACGGCTTTGATATCGTCTTGTGTGATCGTCATGGGCCTCACTCCTGTAACGTCGGCGGGTGCTTATCGAGCTCTTCTTCGACGTGGTCTTCGAGCTCTTTGGGTGTCACATACAGGCCATCGAACGCCTCGGCGATAATGTCGGCCTCTGTTGTATTAGTAGGCATATGATCACCACCTTATTCTTGAAGTGTCGGCGGATGGACGGCTATCGCCTCAGCGACATAAGCCTCCATCTGAGGCTGAGTCACGTAGCGGTCATCAAGCGACGCAATCAGTTCTTCGATGCGTCTGAGCGCCTCGTCGGCGTCATAAATGTCGTCCTCAACATCGGGTCTGACGTACGCGGGACCAGTGCTCACATATATCGGTTTGTCGATTTCGCCAATCTGCGTCCAGTTGAATGTAACGGTCGAGAGCTTAACAACCGGGTTCCAGTTCTCTGTGATCTCACCGTCGATGGATACGATGTACGCTTTGCCGTCTGCTGTGCGCAGGAGTTTGTCCCTGCCGTTCGCGAGGAATTCAATGAACGCTTCTCTGTATTTGTTCGTCTCTTCTGGGAACGTGGGCTCGCCACACGCCTCTCCCAGCGGCACCCAGAGGGCGCTGATAGAACCAGTGGTGTAATTGCTGGCGCTATTTGATACACGATGCGGGAATTTGCCCGATAGTGTTGTCACATACTGGACTTGCCTGTTGCGCTTATAGGATTCTGAGTACTGGCTGGAGCTTGTGCCGAACGCAGTCTTCCACGAACCTGTCGCGTCGGCGATGGACAGCCCCTCAAATGAGCAAGTCACTGTCGCCGAACCGCTGCGCTCGACAATGTTATCGCTCGTAGCCATATACACAATGTACAGGTATGACACACCATTCAGCACCTCAAGGTCATCATAGGTCACATCAAGGTCACTGACGTCTGTCACCTCTTTATCAATCAGCGTTTTTACGAAGCCCGTGGCCAGCGAAGTGCGAGTCAGTTTCATGGTGGCGATATTACCGATAGTAGGCAGTGGATAGTCTATCTCTACCCGAACGCATGCCTGACTATAGTTATTTGTGCATACAATGGATTGTATCTCCACGGCGCACCTCCTTTATTTGTCTGTGCTGCCGAAGCCGCCGGTACGCTCACCGTCTGCGGCGTCGTCATCGGTCAGCAGGTAATGAGTGAATATGCCCTGACACACGCGGTCGTTGGCTTTGAACTCTATACGCTTATCGCCCTCGTTGCTGAGTTTCAGCAGTATGTGGCCTTTACTGTCAGAGTTCGCAAAATCGCTGTCTACCACGCCGACGGTGTTGTTCAGCCTTAACCGATACTTAAAGCCAAGGCCGGAGCGTGGGTAGAGCATCAGGACCACGTCATGCGGCATCAGGCATCTGAGCCCAGTTGGGATAATAACGCTTTTTCCGGGGTTAAGCGGGAACGCGAAGGGAGTATGAATGTCGTAACCAGCCGAGCCTTTGGTTGCCCGCGTGGGCATCTGTAGGTCATGCAGTGTATTATACAAAAAACCGGGATCGCTTGGAAACATAATGCCTAAATCAAGATTATTCACAGTATCTACGAAAATATCAAATGGAACCTTCTCAAACATAATCATCGCCAAACACCGCCCTTCTTAATATATCAGCCACCTTTGCGGCGCCCTCTTCGTGCAGGCATATAACTATCACATAATCAAACGACGACATGCAGCAAAACACCTCTTGGAGCCTCAGCCCCTCAACAGAAGCGGCAACAGCCTCCGCGCACCCGCGCACACAGCGTATCTTTACCATGTCCTTATAACTGACAACATCGTATACAGCTTCCACCGTCAGCTTAGACAAGCGCTCTGACACACTCTCATAGGCGACTCTCTCTGGGGTCGCTATGCCAACCGTGCCATCTCTTTGAACGGCGGTGATGAGTCCCATCGCCTGGATATCTCTGTAGACGGTGGCGCGGTCGCAGTGGTAGCCCTCTGCATCGAGCTTTTCGCGGAGCTCAGGAACACTGTCGACGCGCTCGCTCGTGATAATCTCGAGTATTTTCTGGCGTCGTGCGATCTGTTTCTCTTTATTACCATTCATGTCTCGCCAATTCCTTTATTTTATTATCGTAGTCTTCCGGCCTGTAATCCCAACCATTGGAAATGTGCGCCGCATCTTCTGGAAATTTGGTCCTGAAGTGGATGAGCTTGTCTTTAATCGCTTGTTCAAACTTACTGACGTCGTAGTTGGAGTAACGTTTGGCAGCTGCTATAAAGAGCATGATGTCGTTGCCAAACAGGGCGACGTCATAGTTGTCACATCGCTCATAACCATACCTGTCGGGCGCAATTATTAGCGGCTTACCGTAGGAGATGTATAGGACATCATCCTTTAGAAAATGGTTAATCCACATGTTTGGCTTGTAGTACATGTCTTTGATGCCAGACGCTCTCAGGTATTTGTAGTCGCCATACAGATATACTTTGATGTAGTCATCAGACAGATCGCATGGCCTAATCTTTGTAGGATATGTTCCCATCGACCACAATGTGCCACTCTTGCCTTCTTTCCAAACGTACTTTTTGCTTGGATAATCATAGCGGACTTTGTCTTTGCTGTAGTAAATCGCCTTTGGTTTAGGTTTGTACATAGCTTCACCTCCTTAATATATAATGTCGATTTATATAATCAAGATTTGGTAAATCGTGTTTGACTAAAAGAACATTTACTTTTTATACCTACACAATTTACATTCTTCATTATTTGGATACTTGCAAGGCGGATGAAAGTATGGTCTCGTCCTGAAATAACAGGTCTTTCGTTTTCTGTGCAATTCAAGCATACGTTTTATCCACTTAATCATTTAAACTCCTATTTAATTACACTCTTGCTCTCCAATATTGCACCAATCTGGTTTCTCTATTTCCGCGAACGGGTCTGATAAATCATCTGGATTAACCGCTTTCTTGTTATATTTTTGACATACGCCACATTTGTCCAAATACATACAACAAGTACAGTCATCTGGAATGTAATCCATAGCCATGATATAAAAACTCCTAATTTAAGACGCTTAGAAAACCTCGTCAGGCAGTTGATTATATATAGGTATGATGTATTCTTCGCTGAAATTCTCCCTGTCAGTAATTGATAAAAACTCAACGGCAGCGCATTCGTAAAAATTGAGCGCATTTTTCACTTTTTCCCATTGGTCAAGTGTCAAGCATATTTCTTTGGTTACATTTCCCTGCATAGTTTATCCTCCTATTTACGTTAAAGCGGGTGAGGATTTGCACCTCACATGACTGGATTTGAAGCAACCCCTGATTGGCGGGAGCTTTCAGCCTGTACGCTCCTCGTTTGGCACCAGCGCAACCGTTATGCTTTTTTAACAGTGGTGTCGCATCCACATCCGCCACATGGGCCTACGCGCCGATTACTACCAGTCAAGTCTGATCTCTGCGTCTACCTGTTCCGCCACCGCTTAAGCTCCTATTTTAGTTTGTTGCGTATATAAAAATAACATTCTTCCAATACGGTTCAAGCTCCGCCATCTTGTCTTTCACGGCCTTGTCCAGTTCATCGCTCTCAAACTCATCATAAAGACGATCTTCTATTATTTCTTCCAGTCTCTCTCTATCGGTAATAATGGCATCGTCATAATCGTAATAGTCCGTGTCTAAGATTTCACCAATAGCAAACCTGACATCACTACAGCACGTCCACGCATAATCGCCGATGTATGCCTCCTCGCCTGCAAGCACTACGATTTGATAATCTGGATGCTCTGCGATTAGCCTCTTGAGTTCATCTGTCTGTTGGGCAAAACTATAGTCTTTCATACTTTGTTCTCCTGTTTAATGTATTGTAACTGTCTCGTCTTTCCCTTCAAGAATATTCCTGCTAACTTTGGTTACAATCAGCGCGATATCATCGTCTGAAGTATCTATTGTATAAACCAACGCATCAGGGTTCTCCTTTTTCAGTTTTTCAATCAATTCTTTTACTGTCATAATCAAAACTCCTATTTAATTTATGTTATCTCAAATGTCTTTAGAGTATTGTCTATTTCGATTTCTCTTGCTGGATAACTGCTTTCACCAACTTCTTGAGACACTACAACGATATAATTTTCCAGATGATTGTTTATAATGTATTCTATCAATTCTTGCCCTGTCATTTTATTCTCCTGTTTAATTTACTTCAACCCAGGGACACCAATCCGGTTTCGGAAAGTTCATCCACTCTGAGGAATTCTTTACTTCGTTTTCTGATATAATAACGATGTCCCTGTGTTTAGCCATACAGAAACGAACTGCCATACCGTCTACCAATATGGTATGGAGACATGGACAACAAAGGCATTTATCAGGCATGGAACTCTTTAGTCCAATCATACAAAACTCCTATTGAAGTCGCAGAGAACGTGACGGCATTCTCTGCCAAATGTCCTAACGTGGTCCGCTTGAATCACCGTCATCAGAGGCGTGTCAGGCTCTAACCAAAGTGTTATTCAAGTTCCTTCTTTTCATCTTGCGTTGGGCATATATACGGTTCTTCGCACATCTCCCAATAAGGACAATCATGACATTTCGGCGGCATAGAATCAATGTCGTTCATGGTTTATGCTCCTAATTTTAACCATCTGCGGATACCCATCAATTACGCTATCCAATCCCCATCCTTCGTAGCCACCGCAGTACAAGTGTTATTTGAGTCATTTGACGGCAACGCTCAATACGACCTTCTTGCCGTCTTTCCGTGACCACTCATAACCAAACCAATCTTGCTTGCTTTGCTCCATTTGATTAATGAGATGATCCCGTACAGCACAGATTGCCGCATCTGTCACAATCGAACGACTGCGCCATGATTTGCAGTCTTTCGCTAATACGCCAGCATAGATTTCTCCAGTTATTTCACCAGTGCCAACATGATAATCAGCCATTTCAAAGCTCCTATTTAAGCCTTCTTGTTACACTGCTTTACTGTTGAAACAAAGCCCGTTATCTCATCCTCATAAGGTACTCTGTCCTTTGGTAGAAACATACTGCATTCAATTCTGATGCCAATCATTGTTTTAGCACTGTCGCATTGTTCTGCATTCCGGCAGTTGTCACAGATTCCTTCCATTCTACAAAGCTCCTATTTAATGCGGGACAGGCATTTCACCTGACATTGCCCCCGGCTATCGGCTACTACGCCTACACCCCGGCGGAGTGCTATGCTTGCACCACCGCATAAAAATGTTATTTCGTTAAGCAGGTGAGGATTTGCACCTCACATAAAGAGCATTCCAACGGCCGATTTGGGACCACAGGTGGTAACGTGCCGTAGCTCTTCTTAGAAGATAAGACATATGTCATATCAACCGGCATAGTGTAAGCGTCTACATATTTCGCCACCGCTTAAACTCCTGATTAACACACTTATCTTTTTTCGTTCCTATCATGAAAGAAAACCTCAAAGCTACTAACAGCAGCACCTGCTGCTATCCATCCTTTACAAAAAACTCTCAAAAGACCGCATGGTAAACAATCAATCGACCACCCTTCAACCGGCCTATTAGTGGCAATTCTCCCGTTATGCTCTCCACACCCGCCAATCCCATCAAGATGCAAAACATCTGAATACCCCGACAGCCTACATATCGGTTCATCATTATTATCAACGGCAATAAAATCCATACACTTATAACCGCTGTCGTGCAAATAGTCCATTGGAAGAATTACAAGAGAGTTAAACAAACCAATCTGTTCATCAAAGTGTTTTCGCTCTGGAACTTTTTCAAAATCCTCTCTCGACATTTCAGCGACCTTCATACTCTTCCTCCCTCGGCTCTGATTTTCTTAAACCATATGTCACACCACAGGTTTGCGCCAGAATTTGTGTGTGATATCGTATCGCGTAACCATCATCGACGCGCTGATATCGGGTGCCCAATAGAATTGATACATCTTCTGATTAGTCGTCACTTTATCGATGCCGCCGAGCTTTTCGTCGTATGGCCCGACCTTGAGATATGTCAAGTAGGGCGTCTGGAATACGTCGAAAGAGTCTCGCCCTGTATACAGACATGAGTTCAGGCCGTGATAGTGGCAGTAGGCGATACACTCATTGAGTGCATCGATATCGTTACCTTGGCCGAGGAAGCAAACACAGGTGATTTGGTTACGATACTTTTTGATCAGGTCTGGAAGGTCGGTTTCGAGGTCACGCCCAATATCCTGCCGGAGCTCCGGCGAGTGACAGCCTTGGCAGTGGCCACCGCAGTTAGAGATGGCCAGGGTCAGACTGATCTCGTCAGGGACTTCGGCGAAGGTAATGGCGTGAGAGACGTATTTAATCATTCTTTACCTCATCAACTTTCTGCGGATCTGCGAAGTACCGCTTCTTGAACTCCTCCTGCCGCTCAAGCGACCAGCGTGACACAAGTGTTAGGTAGCCAATGGGGCGAACCGCGTAGTCGACATCCTCGCTGCCGCACTCAGGGCACTTCTGGAGGTAATGCTTGGAGATATGACCGCAGGATTTGCAGACGGTGTTCGGGATATTCATGGTGAACAGTCCGGTCTTGTTCTTGGCAGCGAGCTTCAACAGCCGTTTGTACTGCTCTTTGGTCAGGTGCTCATTGAGGTTCAGATGCAGAGCGGAACCGCCGTCGAGCCACTGGGTATAGTTCTCGCCATGCATGACGAACTTCTCGGTGGGCTGGATGTTTGGGTCGTCAGAGCGGTAGATGTAGCTGTTGTACGCGATACGGTCGGGAACCCAATAGCCGTCACGGGCATCCCACTTGCGGAAGCGCACACCGACTGACTCACCTGGGATGCACTCGCAGTTAAACTTGTATTTCCCGGCGACGCGATCCGCCTTATCGAGTTCGTAAATCGGTTTCAGAATAGAGGCCACATACTGCTGGTAGTCTTCATTGTTGGAAGGCTCAATGCCAAGGAATTCAGCACCCTCATTCAGGCCGTTGATGCCGACAGTCAGATAGCACTTGTTGGGATCGATGAACATCGGCTCCTCATAAATCGGGATCATATGTGCGTCAATCATATCCTGAAGGATCTTGCGGAAGGCAATCAGATACTTGTGGATACGGGATACGCGCTCGGTAATCATGTCAGAGATGTCGCGACCCTCACGCTTCGCGTCCTGTACAGTGCGGCTGATATTCAGAGTAATAACGCAGAGGCTGCCGGTTTGGATGGAGCCAGCGCCAAGAGAATAGCTGAATACGTTTTCTTCGAGATCAATACCGTTTCGCAATCTACAACAAGAACTCAAACTATCTACTGTATCAGACGTATACGTGAAGAAGCTATGCCCCTCGCTATACATCTGAGCAATCCAATTAAAAGAGTCTTCATCAGGAAAGCTTTCCCCATTATTAAGGATTGAGAACGTCTCCACTGGGAACGTGAGGATTACCTTTCTTCTCTCCTCATTAAACCATTTCATGAAGCGTTTTTGTAGCCACTGCAGGCTCTCCCACTTTGGCTGTGTGCCATCGGGGAAGTAATATCCATTGAACAAAGCGTCGAAGTATTCTTTATCGAAATAGGAGAAGTTGATAAACGGACTCTGGTATGTTCTGCTGCCTGCGGGCTGATTCAGGGAATACACCACCTGCTGGAACTTATCACAGATATACTGATCAATGGTGCGTTTGCGGATAGGAGAGTTAAAGACGACACGGTCAGGATACTGCCAGTAGTCTTCGCCCATATCCTTACGCGCAAAGTAATCGAAGATGGTCAGGAACTCGGGGGTCGCACAAGCGCCGAGGATCAGCGCGGAGACCGCGAACACAAGGTTGATGTAGTTGCCGCAGTAGGACTCCAGATTCTTAGGTGCAGAGGACTGCCCGCCCACACCCTTCAGACCGCTGACCAGCAGAGGGTAAAGGGAGATGGCAGCGCAATATGGTTTTCCGACCAAACCTGTCTCGTCGTTACGGTATATGATGTGGTGCTCAAGGTCATACAAATATTGATAGGCGAGGTCTTCGCCGTAGATTTCTTTAATCGTGTTAAACATGCGAAGCCGATTGGCAAAGATGTTCTTCTTTTTATGAATCTCGCTCTCCAGCGTAGCGACGTTCTTATTGCGGACGTTGGAGTTTGGATCGACCTCACTGCCCGAGGCCGCGTTTTCAGCGTTGCAATAGCGGTCAATGAAGTCAAGGTCATTCATGAATGGTAAATATTGATCAAGCAGGAGCCGCTTTTCAGCATCCGTCATAGGAGATCACCCTTTCGTGTAATGTTATTTATGTGTAGATAAACTGTGTATTCCGAAGAAACATGATGGCCTCTGGAAAATACATTACCTTGTCGCCCGTATCAAGCGCCGGAATACTATCCAGATCCATCGCCATGATCTTTTCCTTGTCCTCGATTTTTTCGTACGGGACACCCTTTTCCCGCATCTGCTGTTCAAGCGCGGCACACATGCCGCAGCCATGAAGTCCGTAAAGTTTATAGCCCATTATTCCTTACACCCCGATTCAAACGTCACGCTTGGCGTGAATGTTTTTGCTTTAATATCTTTGATCGCTGTATCGATCAGAAACAAAATATCGTTCAGAACAAGCTCGTCCGGCGTAAAATACATGTCGTGCGCCAATTGCATCGCAATGCACAACTCACGGCACAGCCCCTGGGACTCTGCGTACTCCCGCCAATCATAAGTACCATCGAATTTCGGCTCGCTCGGATGTTCTGTGTATCGCTTGATATACCACTTGGCTTTCTCGAGGTCCTCAACCGCGTCCGATTTGTGTCCAGCACGACACACATACTTCACGAAGCACCCCATAGAGAAGTCAAGGTCCCAGTCTTCAATAAAGTCGATCACCTCGACCTTACCGCGATTGTAATATGACGGATGGTCTACCTTCTCACTCATCCCTATACACCTCCGAAAGTTTCTTATGCCGCCCACAGCACTGCCGCTCAGTACAGAACGGGTGCGCCGGGTCCTTTTCGCATTTCGGCACCAGCCACTGCTCTGTCTCAGGAAATTTCTCCGCCACAAGATCGGCCATCTTTGACACCAGCCACCTGATCTCCCATTGAGCTCGACTGCACAGCCTCTCGTGGCAGATATGGATGAGCTCACGTAGATTGACCGTCATCGTCAGCGTCGTCTCACACGCGTTTGGCAGGACGAATCTCGCGTCCTCATTGGCTATACCGAGGTCTTGCGTGTAGTAGTTATAAACGTTCTTGATGGTCTGCATCAACGCGTGATACGTCTCTCTCGCGTTTGGATTTTGCTCAATGGACGGCGGCGTCACGTAGCCAAACTCGCCTTCTCCGCAGTACCGCTGTGAACGCACAGAGAACGCTGCCAGCCTGTGCCTTGTCAGTTGGGCGAGACAGGCGCGACTAATGCCGGTCACCCTAAACGTGAAGTTCGCGTGTTCACTGACGGACTGATGCCCGCTTTTGATGCACGAACCGAGTATCCTGGATGGATGCTCTTTGTCCGGCACGGAGTCGTAACACTCACACGCCGCCTGTTCACACGTAAACAGCGGGTCGTTGGTATAGGAAATCAATTCAACCTGCATTCTGATCCTCCGTATAGTCCTCGCACACACTGCCAAAGTCAGCCATCGAATAAAGTAACGGCAGGCCGTCTGGCTTCATTGATGTCACATGTTTTACATTATGTACGTGACACAGATGTCTGACGCAGTCCCTGCGCCGACACTTCTCGCTCCCGCAGTATGTGATATCCCACGGGAAAGCCGTATGTTCTAAAAAGTATGTCTTCTTCTCTTCTGACATTCTGCACTTTCCTTCCCGACAAGGTGCAATTTTTACACCTCATCATAGAAATCTTCCCCTTCGGGTATAAAACCCGACTGCTCTTCCGCGTAATTCCAGAGCTCTTCGTAGATATCGGTTGTCTTCCTGATCGGCACCGACACCAGTATCTCAAACAGCTTGCGCTCGAGTGCCTCGTGCCGCTTTATCTCCGCCTTGAGCTTACTGATAGTGGCGCTGTCGCTTCGCGTCTGCACTGGCACCATCTCCTGTCAATCGTTAATCGGTGTTATATGTGACCACCAGCCGCCATGACCAGCCAAGGGTCTCACTTGTGGCTGGAAACGTATAGGAATCGCTTGTCGCCCCAGCCACGTCCTCAAATCCGCCGCCTTTGTCACACTGCCATTGGTAGCTCACGCTCAGGCCATCAAAGCCAGTCAGCTTTGACGTCAGCCTGACGGGGTCGCCTGTCATCATAGTGGGCTGGCGCGAGCAGAAGATCAGCACAGTCTTCGGGACAGGGGTCGGCGTGGGTTCAAGCAGGACGATGGACGGGTCTGGCTTGATTGTGTCTGATGTGATGCTATCGGAAACAGCTGTGCGGTAACCGAAGCAGAGCAATAGCGCCAGACAAACCAAAGAAAACAACAGTGTTGCTGATACAATGCGCGTCAGTGTTTTCATAAGCCCTCCTTAAACATTGGTTACCTTGTAGTTATACAGGCGATATGTCGGCATACCGTTATAATCACCAACGCTGAATCCTTCGCGCCCGCCGACGACCTGGATCACGTCTCCCTTCTTAAGCTTGTTGATGTAGAAGCCGCTCGGTATCAGCCATTCATGCATTTCGGCAGTTCTCAGCGAAATTGCCGATATGCAGTGCGCCCATACCTTACCCGTCTTCTTGGACCTGAGTTCTCTCGGGTCGGTTGAGACATACATCTTTGCCCTGAAGTCCGCGCCCATCGCCGGGATATAACCAAGGTAGTTCATCCACTTGCTAAACTTCTCGGACAACGGTTCGTCCTGTACGTTCTGATCGTCGACGATGCGCCCCATATACCGTAACAGGCCAGCGCCGTCTTTGACCTTCCAGTTCTTCTCTGTCCTGCGCTCTGCATAGGCGGAGAGCGCACCGGCTTCAAAGCTAAACCTCGGGAGTTTTTCGTGCGCGAGCCATGTCATATCTCCCCACTTGAGAGCGATAGCGTTTTCAAGGATTTTCTGCAACTTCCTGACATTGCCGAAATTGGCAAAAAACCCGATGTCTATGAGTATCTCAAGCTGTTTGTTGCCGATACCGTTACTCTTGAGATAACGGAACAGGTCGACCGCAGAGTCTGTTGGCGCGGTCTTCTCAAGCTCGGCCATGCGTTGGCCAACGCCAGACTCCATATCTTTGACCGAGTCGAGCCCCTGATAAATGGTGTTGGTCGCTCTGTCGAATGTGTACTCGTCGCCGGAGTGGCCGAAGGTCGGCGGCTGGATGTTGATGCCGTAAAGCTGGGCGAGGACGGTTCCGTGGTAGATGTCTTCCTGCGACTTGGCGCCGTTGAGGTAGGCCGTGCAGAACTCAAGCGGGTGGTAGTGGCGGCAATAGGCGCACATGAAGCCCACAATGGAATATGCGACTGCATGCGAGCTATTAAAAGAGTATCCACTGGCGTCCTGAATGACCTGAAGCAGGTCTGCCACATCGCGTTCAGCCTCTTCCCTTGGTTTATTGGAGCGTTCGATATACCCCTGCTTGATCAGCACAATATCCTTGGCGACCTTCTCTGGATTCTTCTTTGCGATATCCCGCCGCACTGTGTCTGCTTGACTGCCGCTGAAGCCGCAAAGCTCGATCAGAGCACGCAGGATGTCTTCCTGATAGACGCAGAAGCCAAAGTTGTCTTTGAAGAGTTCGTCCATCTCCTTGGTGGGGTTGGCGTGTACCTTACGGGCGAATACGTCATCCCTGTACGACGCGCCGGACGGACGAATTGATGCAGTCAACAACGCCATCTCTTTGACGCTGGTCGGTTTCATCTTGCGCAGGGAGTTGTATCCCAGCGAGCTCTCCATTTGAAAGATGCCGTAGGGGCTTCGCCTCATATCTTTCCATACAGCCTGATCATTGAAGTCAATTTCGTGCGTTTTGGGGAACGGTTTGCCCAGCGCCTTATATGTGTCCGCAATGATTTTAACGTTTGTTAGAATCAGCATGTCGTACTTGCACATACCTACGTCGTGAGCCTCTTCCATATCGAGCAGGAGGCAGTGCTCACCAGAGTTGTAGAACGTGCCGTAGTTATCGTCCAATGTTACTGGAGAAATAACGATGCCTGCTGCGTGAATGGACTGGCTGACGATGGTGTTGACTGTGCCATCGAAGTAGTAGAAGACATCGGGATATTTCTGTCTGGCGGCTGTCGGATTGCTCATATACTCGTCCTTGATTTTGTCCGCCGCTTTTAGTGTGAACGGGCACTCTGGAATCATCTCATCTTTGAATGTCTTGGGGTTTAGGTCTTTTCTGTTATCTGTCACCCAGCGCGTCTTCAGGCCACGGCAGATATCGTCAATCGCGCCTTTATCGGCGACCGTGCCATAAGCCGAAACACGGGCGGTCTTGCGTTCGCCGAACTTCTGGATGATATGTTGGAACACTCTTGGCCTATCGGTGTCAATAAGATCAGTATCTATCCTTTATACCCTCGGTTTCCCGATATTTATTAGGGGAGTAGACTATATCTTCATCCGCATTATTGCGGAGGCTGGCACTTCGCACGACGGAATTTCACCGTCACGCTACTCCGATTTGGATAGTCGTTACAGTTTCCTTAGGAACTTTTTCAACACGGTAACCACGACTGACCTTATACTTTTCTAACGAAGATCCATACGTCGGAAGATGATTCTTCTCGATAAATCTGTGTATGGCCGTCATACCTTTGAATACTCCGAGTTCGTTGCCCTCAGGGTCAAACAAAGCCCACTCATCATAATGACGAAGCTGATTGACTCCTGATGTGACATAGGACTTGTGGATATTTTCTTTTTGAGTTATCCATTCAAGATTATCG
>OCVV011299338.1_pt1 | contig 49961 bp, 41 predicted proteins | sample 1539721 | NCBI WGS metagenome assembly OCVV01 (sample SAMN02144230, study PRJEB22623) | gut metagenome | biome: sheep rumen | host: Ovis aries | place: New Zealand | reverse complement strand
CCTGCCACTCTGTAAATCACACGAAGTATTCCGCTCTTCTTATCGATTTCTGCTATACTGATAGGTCTGGGTAGAAGTCTTGAGGGATCATTTGTATATAACGAAACAAACTGGCCGCTGTGAGCTTCTTCAACTATTTCCGGACACTTCAGATACAGACTGTATATATCCTCTATAAGCTTTTCCTGTTTTGCAACTTCTGCAATAATATTTTTCATAACCATAACCTGCAATTAATAAAATCAACCTATATTTGTTCTTATATCCTCAAGCATATCCTCAGTTGCTTTTCTTGCCGCATCGGCATATCCCATCTCACCAAAGTCAGCATACTTCTCATTCTTATAAGCAGCTATGATTCCTCTGGAAGAATTGATAATAGCTCCCAGTCCATCCTCATTAAAGAATCCTGCCAGATCCTTACCTGAACCACCCTGAGCTCCATAGCCGGGAACGAGTATGTAGCTCTTTGGCATAAGCTTTCTGAGGCGTGCTCCCATCTCAGGATAGGTTGCACCTACAACAGCACCAACATTACTGTAATCACCATCCATGCTGTCCTCACCCCACTCAGAAACCTTATCTGCAACTATCTCATAGAGCGGTCTGCCATCTACTTCTCTATCCTGAAATTCGCCCGAAGAAGGATTAGACGTCTTAACAAGAACAAATATTCCTCTATCATTCTCATTACATATATCAATAAATGGCTTAACTCCATCAGAACCGAGATATGGATTGACTGTAACTATATCTTCATCAAAAGGCTTTATCTCACTGTCACCCAGCTTCACGCTTCCTATATGACCAACCGCATAAGCAGCCGAAGTAGAACCTATATCACCTCTTTTTATATCACCTATAACCACCAGTCCCTTCTCATGCGCAAGCTCAACAGTTTTCTTATATGCCATAAGTCCGGGAATTCCAAACTGTTCATACATGGCAATCTGCGGCTTTACGGCAGGAACGAGATCATATACAGCCTCAATAAGACCAGCATTATATTCATAAACGGCTTCAGAAACAGCCTCAAGTGTATATCCCATTTCTTTATAATATTTATCAAGTATGTGGGCAGGAATAAATGAAAGCTGTGGATCAAGACCTACAACTACCGGTGAATTCTTAGACTTTATTCCGGATATAAGCTTACTTATCATATTTATCAATCTCCTTAATCATTATTATGTTATACGCTCATGCATAACAAGGGTAGTGTATCATAAGTAAAGCTTTTTCTCAAGTTCTCTCCTCTTCGCTCTGGAAATATAAATATATTCACTTTCTCCGGACAGATATACCCTGTCATCACGAACAGCACTTACGAAGCTTATATTAATAACATCATTTCGATTGACTGCGAAAAATCCGGGAAGACTATTATCCTTTGTTACCCGTTTCCCCAAAAGCGCACTATATTCCTCCTCATGGTCTTCAAATATGAAAATGTATTTTTTCGCATACCTTTCATATCTTACAAGCCTTCTCAGATTTATGATTCTTAACCCATTTTTATACTGAATAGTCTGATAGGAACTTTGGGAATCTATAAATTCAAGAATTCTCTCCACAGCGCATAACAGCTCGTCGATTTTATCTATATCATACTTCTGAGCTTCAATCATTGCCATACCCCTTTCTTAACCATAATAAAGATATAATCATCCGCAGGACATGAATAATTACAATCATTTTATGGTCAATTCGCCTTAATGAATATGACTATCTTCATACCCAATATATCTCCCCAGTTATAGATATATAAGAAATAACATTTAACTGTCGTCACGGATATGGCTTCCCGCAAAAAATGCACCAGGTATTATAAACCCGGTGCACTTTATCACTAATAATTTTTAATTATACATAAAGCATTATCCCTCAGGTGGTGTTTCAGGTGGTGTTTCTGGCGGTGCTTCTACAGGAGCCTCTGTCGGTGCTTCCGTTGGTGCCTCCGTCGGCGCTTCCGTTGGTGGTGCCTCTGTCGGCGCTTCCGTTGGTGCCTCCGTCGGTGCTTCTGTATCTGTCGGCTCGCCTGTCGCATAGAAATATGCATATATAGTATGAGCTTCAGTAACATTATTAAATGTATATTGTCCCACAGCTCCTACACTGACATCATCTACTGTAACATCATAGATTGCATATCCGGCTGAAGGTGTAATATAAAATGTAACACTAGAACCTGATTCAACAGTTTCCGAAGGCGATATCGAACCACCTGTATCTGCCCAGGATGATATTTCAACAGGATTCAGAATAGCTGTATGTATGTCACAAGGTGTATAGAATACACTGTCGTCATATGCAAAGTCAGCCCCAATCAGAATCCTCTTTCCATCATCATCGTAGGTTACACTATATTCAACAGTCTCCGGACATGTATTAGTTGCAATCTTATGAGACTCTGTACAAAGAATAAGCTTTGTGAGATGTCCCTTACAGGTCTTGGTTGGAATATTCTCCTTATCAATAAAATCCGTACATGTAGGACATCCACTTACAGGAAGAAGTCCTGTAATCTTACAGAGTGCAACCTTTTCAAGTCCTTCAGGCTGAGTCCAGTCAGTTTCAGTATCCTGATTCTCCAGTATGGCTATATCATCCATAATATCACGCCACATAGCCTTGTGTTCAGTAGTATCAAATCTCACATTTGAATCATATCCAAACCATACCGAACATGTATAATACGGTGACATACCACAAAGCCAGAGGTCGTACTGATTAGAGGTTGTTCCTGTCTTTCCGGCACATTTAACACCGGTTGTCATTTTCGCCTTAGTACCTGTACCTGAAGTAAGACAATCCTTCATACCCTCTATAAGCTGATAAGCTGTCGTCTGCTTGCAGAATCTATGTGATCTGTCCTTAGGATCTCTGTTATCAATAACCAGATTACCGTCATGGTCATATACTCTGTCATAGAATACAGGCTTTACATAGTTACCCATATTTGCTATTCCGGCATAAGCTGCTGTTATCTCAAGATTAGTTATACCATAAGTAAGACCACCAAGGGCAGTAGCCTGCTGTATATCGGAACATACACCGGCACTATTGATTTCTTTATCGACAAGAGTTGTAAAGCCCTCATCAAGAAGATAATCATACGCAACCTGCGGAGTAACAGCAGTAATAGCCTGCACCGCAATAATATTCATGGAGTCCTTGATTGCCTCTCTGATAGAACCGGTTCCTCTGTAACCACTATACCAGTTTCTAACCGGAACACCATTTGCAAACTCATAAGGCTTATCCTCAAAGCTGCTCGCCAGTCCCCCCTGAGTATCGATAAATGGAAGAAATGCAGCAAGCACCTTGAAGCAGGAACCGGGCTGACGCATAGCATTTGTCGCTCTGTCAAAACCAAGATTCTCTGTCTTTTCTCCTCTTCCGCCGCCAATAGCTCTTACATATCCTGTTGACTGCTGGATAACAGAAACTGATGCCTGAGGCTGAATAGCGGTTTTAAATTCTTCATTCAGGAAGGTAGCACCGGTTTCATCTAGCATGGCATCCTTATAGGTATCCGCTGCCGCACGGGCATCCTCCTCCGAAGGATATATATTGTTATACTTTGAGTTCTCAGTCAGCTTTCTGTAGTATGTAAGAAGTGTATTTGTATCATAGTTATATGTTGTTACTCCGTCTCCTCCCAGAAGAGTCAGCTTATAATTAAGCGCAACAGACGAGGAGGCAGGATAATATACCGGATCATTTATACGCTTATCAACTATTTCCTGTATAGCATAGTCCTGAACGGAATATACACTATAGCCTCCTGTATATATCTCATCATAGGCTTCTGCCTCGGACATCCCATACATTTCCTCAAAATCCTTGACAAGAGCTCTCATCAGATCATCTGTATAGTAGGAATTGTACTTAAAATTCTCATCATTAGTTTTCTTTATTTCCAGTATCCTGCTATATACATCATCATTCTTGGCAGTATCATACTCTTCCTTAGTTATATAACCAAGATCAAGCATTTTTTTCAGAACAGTAACTCTTCTGTCATCATTTTTTTCAGGAAACCTTATAGGATCAAAGGAGTAAGGATTCTTGGTTATACCAGCTATCAGTGCCATCTCGGAAAGTGTCAGGTCACCAATCGACTTATCAAAATATCTGTTTGCAGCAGCTTCAACTCCATTAACACCCTGTCCCAGGTAAATGGTATTGAGATAATATTCAATAAGCTGCTGTTTGGTATATAGCTTCTCCAGGTCCATCGCAAGATACTGCTCCTGAACCTTTCTTTCTATCTTCTGAAGATTGGTTGTCTCGCCCATACCAACATTAAATACCTGGTTTTTAATGAGCTGCTGTGTGATAGTGGATGCACCCTCATTAAAGTTTCTGGCAGCTATATCTCTCACAAGAGCACGGAAGATACCACGGACATCAATACCGTTATGCGTCCAGAATCTCTCGTCCTCTATAGCTACAAATGCGTTTATGAGCTGTTCAGGCATATCATCATAATATACATAAATACGGTTGGAATTAATGGTTGAAAGTGTATTCCTTTCATTTCCTTCCTGATCATAGATAACTGTTTTAAAGCCCTTCGGTTTAATACTTATGGTAGAAATATCAGGAGCATCATCCAGTATTCCCTTCATCATACCAAAACCGGCTCCTGCAAGTACCAGAACAACCAGCACAAATAATGCCAGCAGTATCTTAAATCCCCCGGTAAAAAGCTTTCTTTCCAGTCTCTGGGTTTTGGCCACCAGCTTTTTCTGTTTTTTCTTTACGTTTTCTTTACTGAAGTTCAATATAATGCGCCTCCACTATCGTTTCTGAAACACCTTTCTGGCTACAGCCACAAACTGTTCATTATTCTTCGTCTGAGCAAAAAGCTTAAGCAGATCCTCAGTCACGTCTTCAGCCTTTAGATTATGGAATCTTCTATGTATTATATCAATTATCTCACTTTCGTCAACTGTGAGAAGAAGATCATCCTTTCTTGTTCCGGACTTGGATATATCAATCGCTGGGAAAACTCTTTTTTCCTGAAGATTCCTGTCCAGTACAAGCTCCATATTACCCGTACCCTTGAATTCTTCAAATACAACATCATCCATACGGCTTCCGGTATCTATAAGTGCCGTTGCAAGTATAGTAAGAGATCCCCCTTCTCTCATATTACGAGCTGCACCAAAGAATTTTTTCGGCATATGAAGTGCCGCCGGATCAAGTCCTCCGGAAAGTGTTCTTCCACTGGGAGCAACCGTCAGATTATAAGCGCGGGCAAGTCTTGTAATAGAGTCAACCAGAATAACCACATCCTGACCGCTTTCGACCAGTCTCTTAGCACGTTCTATAACCATTTCCGAAACTCTTTTATGATGCTCCGGCAATTCATCAAAGGTCGAGTATATAACCTCGGCATTATCGCTTTCAATGGATTCCTTAATATCAGTAACCTCTTCAGGTCTTTCATCTATAAGCAGAACTATTACATTCATTTCAGGGTTTGCGGTACTTATTCTTTTGGCAATCTGCTTAAGAAGTGTAGTCTTACCGGCCTTAGGCGGAGATACTATCATTCCACGCTGCCCTTTTCCGATAGGACTGAACAGATCAACTATTCTAAGAGATACAGGAGCTCCCGTATAATCCAGATGAATTCTCTCATTCGGAAATACAGGCGTCATCTCTTCGAATTTTTTGCGCTTTATGATTTCAGATGGAGAATAGCCATTTACAGAATCAATATATAAAAGCGCACTGAATTTTTCGTTAGGGTTCGCCTTACGTCTGATCGGTCCTCTGACTATATCTCCGGTACGAAGTCTGAACTTTCTGATCTGGGACGGAGAAACATATATATCCTTTTCACCGGGCATATAATTATCACTTCTGATGAAACCATATCCATCTGCCATTACCTCAAGTATGCCCTCAGCAACCTCATTTGGCGAATTCTTTTTGGCGCCCTCCGATGAAGCATCTATTTCATCAGCCTCATCAATATCGTCTATGTCTTCTGTTACAGCTCCCTCGGCAGAAGACTCAATATATGAAGCATCAGCATTATTAACAAACTCTGAACCACGATCTTTTTCAGCCTGCGCATCTGCAGCTTTTTCTGACACATCAGAACCGGAATGACTGTCAGCCATCTCACTCCCGGCCTCTTCTTCTTTTATCTTTCCTTTTGCTTTACTGTCTTCTGTTTTCCTGTTTTCCGGCTTTTTATCTGTTATTTTCTTATCTTCTGCTTTTTTGTCAGCTTCTTTTTTCTTGTCCCCCTTTCTTTTGGGAGATATCTTTACTGTATCCGGGCCCTTTCCGGCATCAGATCCGGTTTCATTATTATCCCCGGTATTTTTCCCGGATTCCTTTTTTGAACCTTTTGCAGAGCTTTTCCCGGATTTTTTTTCAGAATTTTTCCCGGATTCTTTTCCTGAAACATTAACGGATTTTTTTCCGGTACTCTTGTCAGCGCTTCCTTCAGCTTTTTTTCCTGTACTTTTATCAGCTTTATTCTCTGACTTTGTTTCAGTTTCTTCAGACTGTGATGCTTTCCCTGCTTTCATCATATCAATATTTGTAAGCAGTTCTACCAGCTCAGCCTTTTTTATAGAGGATATGTTTCTTATACCTCTCTCTTCAGCAATCTTTTTAAGTTCTGAAAGCAGCATCTTATTATAATTCATTCCGTACCTCACTTTTTTATTATAGCGATTTATTGCATCTAAACAGTAAACTGAAATATTACCCTGATTTTATCTATTGCAAATTGCAGACAACAGGCGTATTCTATTCCTACATCAATATTAAAACATATAACATTTTCAGAGAAACTCTTATGATTTCTCAGCATTTATAACTTATATGCATACTACCTTGGGGGAAAAATGGAAACTCAAAATCTTCTTATATATAAACTAATGATTCTATATATGCTTGATAGAATCGAAGATTATACACTAACTAATACACAAATAAATAATTTTATAATTGATAAAGGTTATGGGGATTCTTTTAAGATTCACGAAGCACTTAGCGAGCTTATCGATAAAGACTTTATTACTGTCACAACCATTCGTGATATAAATCATTACCAGATAACTGATTCCGGTGAAAATGCGCTTCTTTATTTTGAGAACCGGCTTTCCAATAATATTAAACAGGAAATCAGAGATTATTTCAAGACCGAAAAGATAAATCTGAAAAAAGAATCTGAAATTATAGCTGATTACACCATAAACGGTGGTGAATATGTTGTTGACTGTATCATCCGCGAAAGACGTGATACTCTCCTCGATATAAAAATAAATGTACCCTCAAAGGATCTTGCAAGAGCAATTTGTGACAACTGGCGCACAAAGAGTACAGATATATACCAATATTTAGTAAGCCAGCTTATGTAAACCACTTGTGTCAGTTCAGTCATTCTTAACCAGATAATTTGATATTTCCATAAGAAGTTCATCCCTGCCCGCCTTGGTTTCTGCGGAATACGGGATGATTTTTATATCTTCCTGCTTTACGCCCAGAGTATCTCTAACGAGCTTTAATTGCTTATCCTTCTGACTTCTCTTAATCTTATCCAGTTTTGTTGCCACTACAACCATATCAAGACCGCTCGCTCTGACCCACTCATACATCTGAATATCATCTTTGGTAGGACCGATCCTTATATCAACCAAAAGAACCACCAGCTTGATACTGTCCCTCGTAGTAAGATATCTTTCTATCATTTTCCCCCACTTAGCCCTGGTCTCCTGTGAGGTTTTTGCATATCCATAACCCGGAAGATCAACAAGGAAGAATTCCTCATTTACTTTATAGAAATTAATCGTTACAGTCTTGCCGGGACTTGATGAAGTCCTGGCAAGATTCTTACGATTAAGTAAAGAATTTATAAGAGATGATTTACCCACATTAGATCTTCCGGCAAAAACAAGCTCCGGAAGCTCCTCTGGGGGAAGCTTTGAGGTTATTCCATAAACCCCGTCAAGCTGTGCATTTTTTATCTTCATGTATTTCCCTTTACTCAGTTATCGGATCACTGTTACCAAGTATAGAATCTTTTGTAATAGTAACCTTGTGAATATCTTCATTTGAAGGAATCTCATACATTACATCAGTCATTGATGTCTCAAGTATAGCTCTAAGTCCTCTTGCACCGGTAGCTCTCGCCATAGCCTCCCTGGCTACCTCTCTAAGAGCATCTTCCTCGAACTCAAGCTCTACATTATCATATTCAAAAAGCTTCTTGTACTGCTTAACAATAGATGATTTTGGCTTAGTAAGGATACTAACAAGAGTTTCCTCATCTAATTGATCAAGGGTTACTACAACAGGAACACGACCTACAAACTCCGGAATAAGTCCAAACTTTACCAGATCCTGAGGCTGAACCTTCTTAAGAAGCTCCGAATCTACTATTCCTGTCTCTGTCTGAATGTCAGCATTGAAACCGATAGACTTCTTACCAACACGATTCTCTATAACCTTATCCAGACCATCAAATGCACCACCGCAGATAAAGAGTATATTGGTAGTATCTATCTGAATAAATTCCTGTTGAGGATGCTTACGTCCACCCTGAGGCGGAACAGAAGCAACAGTTCCTTCAACTATCTTAAGAAGCGCCTGCTGCACTCCTTCTCCGGAAACATCTCTGGTTATAGAAACATTCTCGGATTTCTTGGAAATCTTATCTATCTCGTCTATATATACAATTCCTCTTTCTGCTCTATCTACATCGTAGTCAGCAGCCTGTATAAGCTTGAGCAGAATATTTTCTACATCTTCACCAACATAACCTGCCTCAGTAAGAGTTGTTGCATCAGCTATTGCAAATGGAACATTGAGCATCTTTGCAAGAGTCTGTGCCATATAAGTCTTACCGGAACCTGTAGGACCCACCATAAGAATATTACTCTTCTGCAGCTCCACATCAAAATCTTTTCCGGCAAGAACCCTCTTATAATGATTATAGACAGCAACGGCAAGAGCTTTTTTTGCAGCATCCTGTCCGATTACATAATCATCCAGAAAAGCCTTTATTTCTTTAGGCTTCGGAAGATTCAGTTCTCCATCTGTATCCTCAAGATCCTTCAGGCTTTCTTCTATGATGTCAGAACAGATTTCTATACATTCATCACATATATAAACCCCCGGACCGGCAATCATCTTTCTGACCTGATTAGAATTCTTGCCGCAAAAAGAGCACTTAACCTTATTATTATCTTCGTTTCGGGTTGCCATATCTCTCTCCTGAAAATGACGGAATATCCGTCTTATTATAATTACTTACGATTTTCGACAACCTTATCAATAAGACCATACTCAAGAGCCTCATTTGCTGTCATCCAGTTATCTCTTTCACAGTCTGCATAAACTGTTTCATAATCCTTACCGGCATTTTCAGCCATGATCTTGATAAGGTTCTTCTTAATACGAAGCATATGCTCCACCTGGATTTCCATATCAGTTGCCTGACCCTGTGCACCACCAAGAGGCTGATGTATCATAATCTCAGCATTTGGAAGAGCAAATCTCTTGCCCTTGGCACCACCTGAAAGCAGGAATGCTCCCATAGATGCCGCCATACCAACACATATAGTTGAAACATCGCACTTGATGTAGTTCATAGTGTCATATATTGCCATTCCGGCAGTTACTGAACCTCCTGGGCTGTTAATATAAAGATTGATATCCTTATTGGAATCCTCAGACTCAAGGAACAGAAGCTGTGCTACAACCAGACTGGCAGTAACATCATTTACTTCATCTCCCAGGAATATGATCCTTTCCTTCAGAAGTCTGGAATAAATATCATAAGCTCTTTCACCACGATTAGTGGTCTCAATGACTGTAGGTACTAATGCCATATTAAACCTCCTTTGCCATATCGCGAATATATTCAGAAGCCTTCAGCATTCTGATATCTGCCTTCATGCTCTCAGCATGATCGCCACTTACTATCTCCTTTATCTTATCTACTTCCATATTGTACTGCTTAGCCATCTTCTCGTACTCAGCCTCAACATCCTCTTCTGTAACCTCAAAGTTCTGAGCATCTGCCACAGCCTCTACGATAAGACTTCTCTTGATCTGCTTCTCAGCCTCAGGACGAACCTGTTCAAGCATCTCTTCTCTTGTTGACTTGGTCATATTGAGATACTGATTTAAGTCCATTCCCTGATACTGAAGCTGCTGAGCGAAGTTATCAAGCATCTTCTCCTGCTGATATCTGATCATTGGTTCAGGAAGCTCAACCTCTGACATCTCCACAAGCTTATCTACAGCTCTTTCCTCACGAATACGCTTAGCAGAGTTCTGCTTTCTCTCTTCCAATCTCTTTCTGACATCAGCCTTATACTCATCAACAGTCTCAAAATCAGTTGCATCTGAAACATACTCATCGTCAAGCTCAGGAACATTGTTGCACTTAAGTCCAAGAAGCTCACACTTAAATACAGCTTCCTTGCCGGCAAGATCTTTAGCATTGTAATTCTCAGGGAAGGTTACATTTACATCAAAGCTGTCTCCTACCTCGTGACCAATGATCTGATCTTCAAAACCAGGTATAAATGTACCTGAACCAAGTGTAAGATCATAATTCTCGCCCTTGCCGCCTTCAAATGCTTCGCCATCAACAAAGCCTTCAAAATTAATAGTTGCTATATCATCAGCAGCCGCAGCTCTGTCTGTAACATCTTCTCTGGTAGCATTCTTCTTAAGATCAGAATTAATCTCTGTCTCAACATCCTCATCTGTAACCTCTGTATCTACCTTCTCGATCTCAAGCTGAGACAGATCACCAAGCTTTACAGGTGGCTTGGTAGCAACCTTTGCCTTATATATAAAATCCTTACCCTTTTCCATCTGGCTTACAGATATTTCAGGATTAGATACTATTTCAAGCTCGATATCCTTTATCTCATTAAAATAAGTCTTGTTAATAAGATCATTTGCAGCATCCTCATAGAATACAGCCGGTCCATAAACCTTCTCGATAAACTGCATAGGAACCTTTCCCTTACGGAATCCATCAAAAGTAAATCTTGACTTTGTCTTGTTATAGACATCAACACATGCCTTTTTAAAATCCTCAGCAGGTACTGTAATGGTAATCTCTGCCATATTTCCTTCAAGCTTTTCGAAAGTATTACTCATTTTATTATCCTCCCTTTGACATACTCATATATATGTATGTCGATATTTATTTCATAAACTATTATTGTTCCATAAAACCCTGATATGAAAATGCATTCAAAAAACACCGGTCTAATGGCACTAACCGCTAGATTATACCACAAGACTTATTCACCGTCCAGCTTATTTCTTTATATATACTGACAAAATCTTTATGAATCAAAGAACTGACGTCCATCATCCGTTACCAGTCTGTCAGACTTAGGATATTCATATATCTCAGGATTATCTATGTTATCTGCAAGATAAGCAGCAAATCTTCCTGCATACCATTTTGCCATATTAAGATTATGCATCAAGTAATTACCACAGTTAACCGGCAAAGCTCCGGGAACCTCCTCAGCCTCTTCTACTGATCTAAAGGCTCTGAGAAGCAGATCAGAGATTTCATCAGGCTTACGATTTCCCTTAAGGATAAGATAAAATCCTGTCAGGCAGCCCATAGGTCCCCAATAGATAACCTGATCCTTCCACTCCGGGTCATTTCTAAGATATGTAGCGATAAGATGCTCCAGTGAATGCATGGCAGCCACATCGATAGCAGGCTCTGTATTAGGTCTTGTTACTCTTACATCATAGGTTGTAACAAGCTGATCTCCAAGAGTATCTATTCTGCTGGTAAAGATACCCGGAACAATCTTTGTATGGTCAACGGAAAAGCTTGGAATTAGATCCATGTCTGTATCTCCTTTCGATTCTGTTATATGTTAGTTCAGGTTCTGTAGAACGCTGACATAATCTATTTAGCGCATCTATAGTTCAAAGTCAATTACCTGATAGTATAATTCTAATAATTTATTTCTTCTATTAGTACAATCCATTAGTTAGTACAATCTATTAGTGCTATCTATATATTATAAGAAGCTATTCCTTCGAGTGCTGATGCTATACATTCGATTTTAATCTATCAATCTGATAATCTCTGTGATGATTTTAGTTTCATTCTCGATTGCAAGCTTCTGAAATGAAGGATAATCCATTTCAGCACTATCATCCGCTTTATCGGAAATGGATCTGATAACAAGATAAGGCACTTTGCTGAGCCAGGCTGTATGAGCTATAGCTGCCCCTTCCATTTCAGTGCACATTCCACCGAAGCTGGCAACTATATCATCCTTAACTTTTTTATCAGATATAAACTGATCACCTGATACAACCCTTCCCTCAAAAACTTTTACTTCACTGCACACCCTTCGACACGCCTCAAGAGCGATACCTCTCAGCTCTTCATCTGCCGGATAGATACTCACTTCCTGATCAGGGCATACTCCTTTCTCGTAACCAAGTCCTGTAACATCCATATCATGCTCAAGCGCATCAGTTGATAAAACTATATCACCTATATCTATTCTGTTATCAAGGCTTCCTGCAATTCCTGTATTAATGATACCTCTTACCTTAAATACAGCTATAAGTATCTCTGCAGCCACAGCCGCATTAACCTTTCCGATGCCGGAAGTCACAAGGGTAAGCTCATGTCCAAAAAGACGCCCCTGATAGAATTCCATTCCTGCAATTTTCTGAACAGTAACATCACTTCCCTCGCTTTGCATAAGGCCTTTTAGTTCCGTGATTTCCTTTTCCATCGCCGCAATTATACCAAGCATTTCATACCTCCTTCTATGAATCGTTTTTACATTACTTAATAATATTAAAAAGTAGTGGCATAATTTTTAATATAGAGTTATAATATTTAAGATTTTCATCAAAAAATCATAATATATTTAAGTGAGGTTCCAATCATGGATAAAATTGATAAAATAGATATAAAGATCCTGTCACTTCTGCAGGAAAATGCCAGATATCCCCTTAAGGTTCTTGCCGAAAAAGTTTTTTTATCTTCCCCGGCAGTTTCGGCCAGAATAGAAAGACTTGAGAAACAGGGTTATATTAGCGGCTATCATGCATCGGTAAGTCCGCTTGCACTCGGCTTTCATATAACGGCCTTCATCAATCTTACCCTTGAACCACACCAGAAGGTTGACTTCTATCCTTTTATAGAAGCATGTCCAAATGTTCTTGAATGTAATTGTGTGACCGGAAACTATTCCATGCTCATAAAAGTATGTTTCCCCAGCACCCAGGAGCTGGATCATTTTATTAATCAGCTTCAGACCTTCGGTAAGACAGAAACCCAGATAGTATTCTCCACTCCTGTAGAGCCAAGAGGAATCGATGTAGGTTCTCTTGTAAGCGCACAGGATAAAAATGAAGATATCTAATAAAAAGCGCACGGAATCACTCCGTGCGCTTTAATCACATAGGATTAATTCTCTTGCATGATATATTAAATCATTTTATATGTCAAGCACCTTCATAACCTGTTATTCCACATTCTTAAGCGCATCGCTCATAGGAATCCTCTTTATTCTTCCATAATCTATGAACATCACTATAAGATATGCTATAAATACAAAGACAAACATTTTGACATATCCGACCGGTGTTATCAGGAATGAGAACCAGCCCTCCATCTTCATCAGATAGTTTATAAAAAATATTCTCATAACAGCATGTCCCACTACTATTCCCAGAAGACATGATATTATAACAACAATTGTTGTTGATGTCATATACAGGGAACTGATTTCCTTATTCTCATATCCAAGTATCTTAACCATCGAGATAGCATTTTCATTTTTCTCTATAATAATCTTAGTCAGAAGATATATCAGAATCACCGACAGAATCACACATACATACTGAAATATCTTCATATATCCGCCTATGGAATGATCAAGCTGTCTGGATATCTTAAGTACATCATCCTCCGTTATAGTCGTCGCTATATATTTATCATCTATACCTTCAATTTCTTCATCAGCCATATAACCGGTGAAGTAATCCTCATCCTCACCAAACACCTTTCTGTAATTGCTTATAGGCATAAACACCGTTAGACCGCCCGAATAGTCCTTTATTCCTATAGCCTTTAGTGCATATGTCTCTTTATCGTATTTTTCAGAAAGCGTAAAGCTGTCGCCCACATTTATTCCATATTTTTCAGAAAATGAGGATGATATATATACTTCCCCTTCTGCCATATCATTCGGAATGATTATGTAACTGCTGTTCTTCTCAGCGCCATAAACTGAAATAGTTTCCTTATGTTCATCAGTAATATACTCCAGACTCTTCATCGCAAACTTTTCAGCCGATGCAGTAGTCGTCTCAACAGTTTTTCCATCGTCATCCTCGGTTGTTTTGAGAACCGTCTGATACTTCGCGAACATCATATCTGTCACTTTAGACTGATAGCTATTCAGCGAATCCGGGAAACCAACAGACATAGCCATCATTATCATAACAAATGCTATTCCTACTACAAGCACCAGATAATTCGGAATATTCTGAAGAAGTATCCTGGTTCTGAAGCGACTCAGAAAGCTCCAGCGAGGAAGCCTTACAGCCTTTTTCCTCTTTGTTCTCTTCAAGTCATGTCTGAGAAACTTTAGCGGTGAAAGCTTCATCATCCTGACTATAACAAACAGATTGATAATAAACATAAGAAACACCGGTATGATAGTTGTTCTTATAAATGCATCTGATGACCAGTAGGTCTGATAAGTTGGCAGACTATAGCTGTTATAATACATCGCTATAACAACCTTTTTAAGCAAAGTATATCCAAGTATATTACCTATGATAGCGGCCAGAAGTGTAACCATAACCGGCATAGTCATATAATGTACTATAAGCTCTTTTTTCGTATAACCTGATGCCCTCAGAGTACCAATAACAGAAGCCTCCTTTGTTATAGTATTACTGATTGTTATAGCAAAGATAAATGCAAGCACCGCCACCAGGATATATAACATTATTCCTGCCATGGCTTTATCTCCGCCCATATCATTAGTTGCAAAATGTATTGCCTGATTAGCATAGTTTGGAAGATAATTCTCTATCTCCATTTCATTCACTACAGTTTCAGATACAAGAGAACTCATAACATTTTCTGACATAGCCTTTTCTTCTATATCATCCTCAGGCTTATCCTTATATATCCAGGCGTAATTGTAATGTATATTCTTATGAAGTCTGTCGAAGCCCTCCTTAGTAACCATAGCCACATCAAAGTTTATCGCATCAAACATCGAGTCAGTCGGTTTCTCATATAATGTACTGTAATTAACCAGCGCTATAAATGCTGTAATCTTATATTCTTCTCCTCCAACTGTAATGATATCGCCAATCTTCAGCTTCACATTCGCAGCATGCATTCGATCGATTGCTATCTCGTGATCACTCGCCGGCATGGTTCCCTCATGAATACTATACAGGTCCACATCTGTCCTATCCATAAATACACGGATATTTGCTTCCTTTTCGCCATCTCCATTTCTGTCTTCCGTAGTATCCTTATAAAAGTTCTCAAATATTGTTATAGGAACAGCCTCATAGTCCGGATTATCCAGATCATACTTTTCAGCCGCCTTCTCATATTCTTCATCTACTGTCTTTCTGACTTCCTCGTACGCTTCCTCCCTTGCCTCATCCAGTGTCCTCTGATATTCATCACCATTCATAAAGTCATCGTAGGCTTCCTCGTACGCTTCATCATAGTATTCCTCTATTGCCTTATCCAGATTCTCATCAACAATTTTCTGGATCATTTCCTCCTTTTCCGCATCACTGACTGTAACTCCCATAGCCTCATACTGCTGAATCTGCGACTGTACGCCTTCGGACGCCTGTGTCCTTACCTCTTCTTCTATAGCAGACTTTACCGCTTTCTCTATCTCGCCGGGTACCGCCTCATTTACAGCCTTTTCCACTTCCTTGTCAGCTTCCTTATAACCTTTCTCCAGAAAAAACTGTTTTACGTCCGCCTTTTCCCCTTTCTCCAGTGAGGCAAGCATTTTTTCATCCGCTTTTTTATTCAGTTCAAAACAGCCATCCTCGAGAATATACTCTGTCTTCTTATTCTCAGCAGAAGTCAGCATACTATTATTTGCAACATACATTCCGGATATAAATCCTATCATTATTATTAGAAATAATGCTATTACAACATACTTATGCCATTCTCCCAGAAGTTCTCTAGGTACACGTTTTCTGAGAGGATTTGATATCTTCTTCAAGTTAAAGTCCTCCTTACAATACCCTTACCAGTCAAGATCTGTTGCCGATATCTTGCTACTGTTTATGTCATTATGTCTTACCACACCGTCACGAAGCTTGATGACATGATCAGCCATATTCTTAATCGCCTCATTATGTGTAACCATAATGATTGTATTTCCATATTTCTGATTGACATCCTCTATAAGCTTAAGTATCTCCTTCGAAGTGTTATAATCCAACGCGCCTGTTGGTTCATCACATAAAAGAATATCCGGATTCTTAACTATAGCACGCCCGATAGATACTCTCTGCTGCTGTCCACCGGAAAGCTGATTAGGAAGCTTATGACGATGCTTATAGAGGCCAAGCGTATTTAGAAGTTCATCTATTTCGAGAGGGTTATCGGAAAGATACGCCCCCACCTCGATATTCTCCTTAACATTCAGATTAGGGATAAGGTTATACATCTGAAAAACATATCCAAGATGCTTGCGCCGGTACTGTGTAAGTCCCTTCTCTCCCATATCCTCCAGCTTATCTCCATTGATGGATATATATCCACTGTCAGGACTGTCTATTCCTCCGATTATATTGAGAAGCGTTGATTTGCCGGAGCCTGATGGACCAAGCAGAACACAGAACTCACCCTTGGCAACTGTAAAGTCCATTCCTCTCAACACCTCCTGCCGTGAATCTCCGGCTCCAAATCCCTTTTTAAGATTAACAATTTCCAGAAACCTTCTTTCTTCCTCCGACATATACAGATGTCCTCCTTAATTAAAATGTTAAAGCCAATTCAGATATTGCAAACATAATTATAAATGATAAATGTTACATAAAACGTCTTGTTTTATCATATGAGCATTTATTCATATGTTCATAACAATGGATAAGATACAACATTTAAGCAGTTCTGTCAATCGATAATTTAGCGAATTAGTCCGCAAAACGATAATTTAGCGAATTAGTCCAAAAAAAAAGCTCAAACCAACTTAGCGGTTTGAGCCTGATGAAGATAACTAATTATTAAGTTTTTCAAGGAATTCCTTAAAGCCGGGATCCTCAGTTGCACACCTGTCCTCGTCTTCCTTGACTACTCTGTAGAGATCCTGTATATCCGGATCCTTTCCAACCTTTGCAATATAATCCTGAACCTCCTGAGACAGTGCAGTATTGTCTATCAGATACTGACCATTCTGATTCACTATATAATATGGTCCAAGAATATCAAGTGGCTTTGAATCTATATTTACTATAGAAATATTAGCAACAGCATAGCATATTTGAGTATTTTCATCCGGTCCCTCTACTGTATAACAGTTGATGCTTCCATATCCGGTAATAACTCTCGCCTGGCTCTGCACTGCTGTCATATCGTCATACTGTGCAGGATCAGTTACGCAGGACTTCAGAGTATCCTGATCACATCTGGCATTGGCAGCCAGAAAATTAATTACAAGAGCATTTATATCCGGATTAGCATTTGTCTGATAGGAAAATCTGGTTTTGAAACTCAGGTCTTCTTTCACGACATCCTTCTTCTTATATAAAAACAATGCAAATACAACAAAGGCTACTATGAATACCGCCCATATAAGAAGCAGCATTTTTCTTACTTTTACTTCTTTTTTTCTATCTCTGATTGCCATATTCTACCATCCTCTCATATATTTTATAAATGGAAAAAATATTCTTTTGTTCTATTGCACCAGACGGGAATCGAACCCACGCACATGGCTCCGGAGGCCATTGCTCTATCCACTGAGCTACTGGTGCCTATATGCCCGTAATATATACGCCTTATGAATAGTAAGGCATTTTATGATTTACTACCATTTCGAGCATATTCTATATCTTTGGTTATCTGACAGGTAAGTTCCTCAAGAGAAGCAAAATGTCTCTCTTCTCTTACATAAAACAGTGGTATGACATCAACCTTTCTTCCATAGATGTCACCTGAAAAATCATATATAAAGGTTTCTACAGTAGGTCTGTCCCCATCATCCAGCGATGGTCTGATGCCTATATTGGTTATACCACTATACTGTTTATCATCGATTATAACTCTGGAAGCATATACTCCATATCTTGGAAGAAGCTTTCCCTCGTCATAGCCGAGATTAATCGTAGGATAGCCAAGGCTTCTCCCCAGCTTTTTGCCACCCTCTACTATACCGGACAGTTTATAGGCTCTGCCTAACAGCAAAGAGGCATGCTGCATATCTCCCCTTTCAAGACAGGCTCTTATATTAGAAGAGCTGACAATCTCGCCGTTCACCCTGAGCTTATCTATAACATTTACTGTTATTCCATATGCTGTTCCAAGCTGCTTAAGTATATTTACATCTCCACTTCTGTTATATCCAAATTGAAAATCTGTCCCAACCGCAGCATACTCAGCCTTAAATCTCTCCTTAAGTATATCCCGCACAAATTCTTCCGGCGAAAGCTTCATAAACTCAGGAGTAAAATCAATATAGTCGATATTATCCACATAAATATCAGGATAACTCTCCATCAAAAAAGCCTCTTCCTCAGCTCTGGACATTATTCCGGCTTTAATAACAGACAGCTTAAGTATCTTCGGGGTAAGACCGCTCTCGTGTGAAGCCCTGATTATATCTTTAATTAATAACTGGTGTCCCAGATGAAAACTATCAAACTTTCCTATAGTAACAGCAGTACCCTTAGTTAATTGATTCATCTTTTTCTCATAGCTTAAGAAGCCCTACAGCATCTTAAACACCTTATAATCCTTCTTGTCATTATCATAGCAGTACAGGGCACGAAGCACGCCGTCTGCATAAACTCTAATAAATCCGGCACTTCTTAGTTCATCTTCAGAACCCTTCGCAGATTCAATATCTGTAGGCCGTAATCTATTGCCGTTATCAAGTAATACCCTGCTTTCAGACCTTACGCGGACAGAAGGCACATCCGAAAGAATAGTATCAACCTGACATACAGCATCCATAAGTCTGTTATCCTCTTTCAGTCTTTGAAGATCACTTATCCTGTATGCATCCTCTGCCCTGAGACCGCCAACCTCATCCCGAAGCAGTCCCGACATAACAGCACCTGTCCCAAGCTTCTCTCCCATATCTCTAATAAGAGCCCTTATATAAGTCCCTTTGGAGCAGCTTACTTTAAAGGAAAATTCTTTCTTCCCCAATTCAGCATTCAAAAGCTCAAGACTGTATATCTCTACAGGTCTGGGCTCCCTCTCTACCTCTATGCCTGCTCTTGCATATTCATAAAGCTTTTTACCCTTTACTTTAATCGCAGAATACATAGGAGGAATCTGCATCTGTTTTCCAACAAAGCTTTCAAGAACCCTTTTTATCTCTTCCTCAGAAACATTTACTTCCGATACTTCGCTTATTACCTTACCGGTAATATCATCAGTATCTGTTACGATTCCAAGTCTGACTGTAGCTATATACTGCTTACCGGTACTGACTATAATATCTGAAAGCCTGGTCGCCTGTCCCAGAAGCACTATCAGAACTCCCTCAGCCATAGGATCAAGAGTTCCAGTATGTCCAACCTTTTTCTGTCCAAATATACCTCTAAGTCTGGCAACCACATCATGACTCGTATAGCCACTTTCTTTATAAACATTTACATATCCATTATACATAATCTTATATTTATGCCTGTTCCATAGCAGTTTTAGCCATTTCAATAACCTTTTTAATAGCACCACTATAGTCCTGTGTTTCAAAACCTGCAGCTCTTATGTGACCACCTCCGCCAAAGGAAACGGCTATAGCACTGACATCCACAACACTTTTGGATCTAAGACTGAATTTATAACCCTTACGGGTGATCTGATAAGCAAATATAGCCACCTCAACGCCATCTGTCAGTCTCAGTTGTTCTACTATTCCATCCGTATCCAGTGTTGTACATTTATACTCTCTGAACATATTTTTTGTTGCAACACCGATAATGATCCTGCCATCATCATAAAGCTCACTATCAAGAACAACTCTGGACATAAGCTTGTTCTGCTTATAGGTCTTTTTGTAGAAGGTCTCATCTATAATATAGTCCGGCTTTACTCCCTTTTCAATCAGAAGCCCGGCAAGTTCCATAGTTTTTCTGGTAGTACTGGAATACTTGAATACTCCTGTATCATGTACCATTCCAAGATAAAGACAGTTAGCTATTTTTTCGCCAACCTTATCCATATCCAGAAGATCTGACAACACCTCACATGCACTTGATGCGCCACCTATTATGTAGCAAAGATCGCCAAAGCCCGGATTGGAAACATGATGATCAATACATACAGTAGATATCGCACTATTATAAATATCCTCAAACTGCCCCAGTCTGTCGAGACTGGAAACGTCCAAAGATATAGCAAGATCATATCTCTCATTTAACGGCTCATGCTTTATCTTTCGGGAACCGCTGAGAAATCTGAAGGAGGATGGAAAGCTTTCTGCATACACCTGTACGGTCTTACCCTTGTAGTTTTCTGTTATGTAATTATACATAGCCAGAATAGAACCTATACAGTCTCCATCCGGGTGAATATGACCTATAATAGCAATCTTATCAGCGGATGATATCATCTGATGAAGCTGTTTTGATTTTTTTACTACCTCAACCCCCATATCATTCTCCTTCATTATTATTTCCAAGAATATCATCTATCTTCTTGGACATCATAACGCCATATTCTATTGATTTATCAAGTATAAAATGAAGCTCCGGCGTATTTCTCAGATTAAGAGTTTCTGCCAGTCTTTTACGAATAAATCCTTTTGCACTTTCAAGTCCCTTAATAGTATTTTCCCCATCTTCATCCGAACCCAGAACAGAAATATAGCATTTGGCTTCTTTCAGATCATTCGTCACATCACACTTTGATACAGATACCAGACTGCTTATCCGGGGATCCTTTAATTCAAACTGTATGATACTGCTAAGAACTCTCTGCATATCGCTATTCACGCGCGCTCCACGCGGACTTCTACCTCTCATATCTAACCCCTTAGTCTCTAGGAACCTCAACCATCTTATATACCTCGATGGTATCATCCTCTCTTACATCATTAAAATCAGTAAATACTATACCACACTCATAGCCTGCCTTAACTTCCTTGGCATCATCATTAAACCTCTTCAGTGATGCTATCTTACCTTCCCAGATAAGATCCTTGCCACGGGAAATACGAGCAGATGCGTTTCTTTCAACTACGCCATCTTCAACAAATGTACCGGCTATAGTTCCGATACCGGATGCCTTAAATGTCTGACGGATAACCGCATGACCGATAATCTTCTCCTCAAAGATAGGATCAAGCATACCCTTCATAGCAGATTCGATATCATCTATAGCATTATATATAACATTATATAGACGGACATCAACCTTCTCGCTATCTGCAAGCTGCTTAGCCATAGGCTCCGGACGAACATTAAATCCTATGATAATAGCATCAGATGCTGCCGCAAGACTGACATCAGATTCATTAATGGCACCAACGCCGGAATGAATGCATTTAATAACTATTTCTTCATTTGAAAGCTTGATAAGGCTCTGCTTCAACGCTTCAACAGATCCCTGTACATCAGCCTTGATAATGATATTAAGCTCCTTCAGAGTTCCTTCCTTCATCTGGCTGAAAATGTCATCCAGAGACATCTTAGCCTTGGTTTCAGCAATAAGACTCTCCTTACCCTTTGTAATAAATGCGTTGCTGATATTTCTGGCTTCCTTCTCATTATCTGTTGCGATAAATACTTCACCGGTATTAGGAACTGTAGAAAGACCAATAACCTCAACCGGTGTAGAAGGAGTAGCCTCCTTGAGTGACTTCTGCTTATCATCTGTCATAGCCCTGACACGACCATGTGATTCACCTATTGCAATGAAATCACCTACCTTAAGAGTTCCCTTCTGAACGAGAAGTGTTGCAACAGCACCACGTCCTCTATCCAGCTTAGCCTCTATAACTACACCTCTCGCCTTACGATTAGGATTAGCCTTAAGCTCCAATATATCACTGGTAAGAATAATCATGTCAAGAAGGTTATCGATTCCTTCATGGCTGTGAGCTGATACCGGACAGAATATAGTGCTTCCGCCCCAGTCTTCTGCTATAAGGCCATATTCAACCAGTTCCTGCTTTACTCTTTCCACATTTGCACTTGGCTTATCTATCTTATTTACAGCAACTATTATTTCGATTCCTGCTGCCTTGGCATGATTAATAGCCTCAACTGTCTGTGGCATGACACCATCATCTGCAGCTACAACAAGTATAGCTATATCTGTAGCCATAGCACCACGAAGTCTCATGGCTGTAAATGCTTCATGTCCGGGAGTATCCAGGAATGTGATCTTTCTATCATTTACATTTACAGTATAAGCACCTATATGCTGTGTGATACCACCAGCCTCTCCCTCTGTTACGCTTGTCTTTCTGATAGCGTCCAGAAGTGAAGTCTTACCATGATCTACATGTCCCATTACGCAGACTACAGGCGGTCTTGTTACAAGTGACTCTTCAGGATCCTCTATATCCCTGAGAGCCTCTTCAACGATATCGATCTTAACCTCCTGCTCACAAATAATATTATACTCAAGAGCAATCAGTTCAGCCTCTTCGTAGGAAATATCTGTATTTACAGTGTACATCTTTCCTTCCAGGAACAGCTTCTTGATGAGAGCATTTACAGGCTGCTTTATCTTGGCCGCAAACTCGCCCAATGTAAGAGTTTCAGGAAGAACAACTGTCTTGATTGTTTCCTCTTCCTTCTTCTCCTGCTTTTTAGCAGGCTTCTTTCTTCTCTCACCCATATCTGAATCTTCGTTAAATGCGTTTCTCTTTGATCTCTTATCTTCACGACGATTCTTTGTCTCTCTGTTTTCTCTTCTATCCTCCTTCTCCTTATCTCTGGATTTATCACCCTTTCTGGAGGATCTCTTCTTAGCATCTACAGGTGCGTCCGCTGCTTCGGTCTTTACCGGTCTGGTTCTCTGAACGCGTGTTTCATCACCCTTATCATCACGTCTTGACTTAGGATTTCTGTCATCTCTGGCAGGTCTGTCGCCTCTCTCAGCTCTGGCAGATCTGTCGCCTCTTTCTCCTCTTGCAGGTCTGTCAGTCTTTTCACCTCTTGCAGGTCTGTCGGAGCTTTTTTCAGAGCCTCTCTGAGTTCTTGTTCTGCCGGCAGTTTCTTTTCTGCCTTTGGACTCAGGTCTTACAGGCATATTATCATAAACATTTTCCTTCTTAACAGGCTTTGGTTCCTCAACCGTTTCAGTCTCCGGAGCTGCTTCCTGCTTTTCAGACTGTTTTTCTGCATTAACAGCTTCAGCCTTAACATCTTCTGTAGCAGGAGCTTCCGGTTCCTGAGCTGCTTTCACTTCTGTAACAGGAGCTGTTTCACTGCTAGTAGCTTCAACTGCTTCAGCTACCTGACTTGCAGGAGCTGCATTTGAAGTCTCCTCAGCAACAGGAGTCTTTACAGCCTTTGGTGCCTTTGCTTCTTTTACAGCATCCTCAACAGCTACCTTTACTGCTTCAACTGTCTTCTCTTCCTGAACCGTCTTTTCCTCATGCTTTACTTCGCTCTTTCCGGCAGGCTTAGTCTTCGGACGAAGTGCAACCACCTTTCCTGTACCTGCTGCAGGCTTGGTTCTGTTAGAGTTACTTCTGCTTCCTGCAGGCTTTTTATCTGTTTTAGGTCTTCCGACTGGCGAATCACTCTTTGCAGCCGGCTTTGTTCCGGGCTTTCTGACCGGCTTTGTATCCGGAATCTGTCCTGTAACCCTGGGCTTTACATATTCCATAAGTTCAGCACTTATATCATCAGTCATCCTTAGACCGTCTTTTTTCTTACTCAGAATACGAATTATTTCATTCGGACTGACCTGTCTGCCCGTAATTTTAGTAAGTTCCTTTGCGTAATCGTATATTCTCATTCATTACCTCCAAATCGATTAAAAAACTCTTTTCCAAAATCTTCTGACTTTACAGCTATAACTGACCTTTCAGCCTTTCCAATCTGTTTACCTAGTGTTTCCTTGTCCCATCCTACCTTGAAGGGAACCTCATAATAGCTGCATTTATCCTTGAATTTTTTCGCCGTATTATCTGACGCATCTCCAGCAATAATCACAAAAACAGCTTCGCCTTTTTTTATAGCCTCCTCTGTACTATATTCTCCTGCAGCAATACTGCCGGATTTCATAGCAAGGGAAAGAAGCTTTAAACTGGAACTGTAAATCTCCTCAAGACAGTCCTTCGCAACCTCTTCAGTTATGAGTCCTGTCTTCAAAGCACTATCTATACATTTCTCTCTTTTGCAGATATACGCACCTCTTCCATGCTGTCTTCCTGTTTCATCCATAAATGCTTCTTCAACCTCTGTATTTCTTCCTGATATAACTATCCGAAGCATTTCTGACTTTGAACGCTGAGAATCACAGCATACACATTTTCTGAGAGGTTTTCTGCCAACATTCTTTTTCTTGGTACTCAAGCCCTCTGTCCTTTTCTTCTATACATCTTTACGTCAGTTAATTCATAATGCGACTTATTCACTATCAGATTCTTCTGTATTATCAGCCGTAGCAGCTTCTTCTGCCTCACTCTCAACCTCTTCTATAGCTGCATTTACCTCTTCTTCAGTAATAGAACCCTGTTCTTCTTCATCGTCATCCATGTATTCAAAATCATCATCTACATAGTATGCATCATCATCCGCCTGGCTCTCACTCTTGATATCAATCTTATAATCTGTAAGTCTGGCTGCAAGACGTGCATTCTGGCCTTCCTTACCAATGGCAAGTGAAAGCTTGTCATCCGGAACTATAACCCTTGCTACTCTTTCATCCTCATCAACCTCTACAGAAACTACAGGTGATGGACGAAGAGCATTCTCTATAAATATAGCAGGGTCCTCATCCCATACGATTACGTCAATCTTTTCATCATTTAATTCTGTCACTATATTATTGATTCGGGCACTGTTAAGTCCAAGACATGCTCCAACAGGATCCACATCAGGATCATTTGACCATACAGCAATCTTGGTACGTGAACCGGGCTCACGTGAGATACTCATGATCTCAACTGTTCCGTCTTCAACCTCGGCAACCTCTTTCTCAAAAAGCTTCTTAACAAACTCAGGATGTGTTCTGGAAGTATTGATCCTGAGACCGCCCTTTGGAGTTTCACTGACTTTTACTATATAAAGCTTTATACGGTCACCTGCTCTGTATCTTTCGCCAGGTATCATCTCTTTTGAGAATACAGTTGTCTCTGTCTTGTCATCAAGGTTTACGCTGAGATTATAACCAACACGTCTCTGAACTATACCGGTCATGATAGTTCTTTCTCTTTCCTTGAAATAATCATATACAGCCTTTCTCTCATTCTCCTTAATATTCTGAAGTATGATTCCTCTTGCCTTCTGGGCTGCTATACGTCCAAAATCCATAGTCTTGATCTCGCACTCAACAAAATCGTCAAGCTCACAGTCCGGATCAATATGCTTTGCATCCTCAATAAGGATATCAGTATTCGGATCATTTATCTCATCCACAACCTGCTTTGGTGCAGTAACCTTGATTTCTCCTGTTTCAGGATCCATAACGACCTTTACCGCATCCTTGCCAAAATCCTTTTCACAAGCAGATACTATAGCCTTCTCTATAGAATCTATCATAACCTGCTTACTGATTCCCTTTTCTTTCTCCAGCTTATTAAGCGCCTCAATAATATCTGACATAACAGCCTCCTTTATTCTTCAAACTCAAGTCTGACACTTGATACATTTTCTCTTTTAAACTTAATTGTTTCTTCACCAATATCTATAGAAATACTATCTTCATCAAAGCCGGAAAGATAACCGGTGTATTCTTTTGCACCATTTTCCGCCTTATAAAGCTTCAGAAGCACCAGTCTGCCTATACTTTTTTCAAAATCCCTGTCCTTCTTAAGTCGTCTGGTAAGTCCCGGAGAACTAACCTCAAGAATGTAGGCATCTTCTATGAAGTCTTCCTGATCAAGCTTTTCTTCAAGTGCTCTGCTGATTAAGGCACAATCATCTATCTCTATACCACCCTCTTTATCGGCATATACTCTAAGATAATTGTCAGCTCCTTCTTTTACGTATTCCACATCCCAGAGATCAAAACCATTTGTCTCTATTATCGGCATAACCATCTCCAGAACACGCTTCTCGATATCCGATTTTTTCATAAACACCTCGCAGAATGTTAAAATTAATCTATATATCTCAGAATAAAAGCAAAAGTGGATTCGAAAACCCGAACCCACTCTAGTAATCATTCTACAGTAATTGATATGATAACACAAAATCAGAAAAATGCAAGCGATTTCTATTCTTCTTAGACAGCATTTCCTGTTCTTTTATGAAGGTATGCTCCGTCTTGATAATCGCGTCTATTCTTCTATGATGGTATGCTCCGTCTTGATGATCGCGTCTATTCTTCTATGATGGTATGCTCCGTCTTGATGATTGCTCTCTGGATGCTGTCCTTGGAATTCTTCCAGTCCGCTTCTTTGTTGCGGTAATCATGTTTATCAATAAACCACGATACATCCTCATTTACCCGTTCTATATTTTCAAAATATACTTTATTCAGTATCTTAATGAATTCCGTATATTGATTCTGATTCAGATGCTCCGCACCTTTATCATATAACATTCCATAATGGTGTGTACAGAAGCCTTTGCTACTTTCCAGCTTTGACCTGAACTGCGGATCTTTTTTCCACATATGGAATATAGTATGAATATACCTGTCAAATACAGGCTCTATCCTCTGACAGACAAAGCATGTTGATTCAAGCTGCTCTATATAGCTGACAACCGGTGATTTATCCTTCTTTCTGGAAAGGAAGCCCTTTGCGCCGGGTGTATCCTTCTCAGCCAGAGCCTTCATATCTCTTATCGTCTTATTCATATGTGTATTAAGCATAAGAGCAACTCCAAGCTTATTCTTATCCTGATACATCATCTTGATATGCTTTGGACAGAATCCCAGCTTATCAGTCATTTCCCTGTTATCGTCCTCCATATAGCTCGGCCCCATAGTGAACTCTATTGCTGCCTTCTCCAGATCTCTTGCCATAAGACAAAGCGGGCACTCACATTCAGCATCAAAAGCATCATTAACAGGAATTGTATATAACTGTTCTCCCATTTGTATCCTCCATCATTATACCCATATCACACAGTCCATCTACAGCTCAATCAGTTCCTTCGGCGAATGAGCCAGGGCTTCACATCCGTTTTCAGTAATAAGAATCATATCTTCTATCCTTACGCCAAACCTTCCCGGAAGATATATTCCGGGTTCATCTGTTTCTATCATATTTGGTTTCACTATAGAAGTATCTCTGGTGTTAAATGCAGGACTTTCATGGATATAAAGCCCTACCCCATGACCAAGCCCATGACCGAAATACTTTCCAAATCCCTGATTCCTGATATAATCTCTTGCAATAGCATCCACCTCACAGCACTTCATACCCGGACGAAGTTCATCCAATACCTTAAGCTGTGCAGATAATACTATATTATAGACCTGCTTCATCTCATCATCTGCTTTTCCAAGACACACAGTTCTTGTCATATCAGAGCAGTAGCCTTTATAGATACATCCGAAGTCCATAGTTATAAATTCACCCATAGCAAGCTTCTTTTCAGACGGGATAGCATGAGGCATTGACGAATTAACGCCACTGGCAGCAATCGTATCAAAGGAAAAGCCTTCCGCACCATGCTTCTTCATACTGTATTCCAGCTCCGCAGCCACTTCAAGCTCTGTCATTCCCGGTTTGATAATCCCAAGTATATCCTCAAAAGCCATATCTCCTATATGCTCGGCCTCTCGGAGCAGTTCTATTTCCTCCTGAGTTTTAATCTGTCTTGGAACAAGCAGTGTATCCTTAAGAGGCTTAAGCGAAACAGAAAGATCATATCCCGCCTCTTTCTTTCTGCTGTCATACCGGTTATCCTCACATATATTCCCGGAGAGCTTATTAAAAAGTGAGTAGCTGATAGATTCATTTTCAAATCCGATAACAGATACCCTGTCATCTATTATATATTCCATCAGAATATCATATATGGAAACAGTCGCATCGAACTGTCTGACTGTAACGCCCTTATAACACTCTTTTTCAGCCGCCTCTGTATATCTGGAATCCGTGATTAGTACCTGACTGTACTTATAGGTAATCAGAGCCATTCCCTCGCCGCCTCTGAAACCGGTATAATATCTAAGATTATAGGGATCGGTAATAAGTAAGGCATCAACACTTGCATCATTTAAAAGCTTATTATAATCAATCATCATTTTCCTGCCTTTTATTAGAGTATTATTGGAATTCTTCTGGTTATATCCTCACAAAGAACACCTGTTAATTATAATCGCAGTAAAAAAATGAGTCAATAGGACGAATCCCATTGACTCATTAATTACATTATAATAATTCAGATCATTCAATCCCCGAAGCGAACTCTTTTTCTGGAAAATATCCGATTCGCGATAGTGACATTTGCATATTACTGATTCATCTGAGCAGCAACTTCAGCAGCGAAGTCCTCATTCTTCTTCTCAAGACCTTCACCTGTCTCGAAACGAACGAAGTTCTTGATGGCAAACTTGCAGCCATTATCCTTAGCTACCTTATCAACATACTGCTTAACTGTTTCCTTATCCTCAGCCTTTACATATGTCTGATCTACAAGGCAGATCTCCTTAAGGTGCTTAGCAAAACGTCCCTCTACAAGACCACCAAAGATCTTGTTTTCAAGATATTCTGCCTTATGAGAAGCAGCGATATCTCTAAGAGCCTGTACAGCAGCATCCGAAAGGAAGTTGAAGAGAAACTTGTTATGCTTCTGCTCTTCATAAGCAGCCTTATCCTCATCACTCCATGCATTATTATCAAGAGCTTCCTGAATAACAGCATTAAGGATAGGCTTTGGAAGTGAAGCAGGATCAGCAAGAGAGCTGTCGATTACTATTTCCTTTTCCTTATTAAGTGTATCTGCTGAGATATTAGCTCTTTCAACATACTGTGGATTCATAGCAGCGATCTGCATAGCGACATTCTTCATAGCTTCCTTGATAGCATCACTTGGCTGATCACACTCAGCGTCAACAAGTACACCAATCTTTCCACCCATATGGATATAAGAAACAACAACATCACCACTAATCTTCTCAAAACGACGAATAGTAAGGTTCTCACCGATCTTGGCAACCATTGCCTTGTGATGCTCTTCTACTGTAGCAGAAGAATCTATATCAGATTTAGCAGCAAGAAATGCAGCCATATCAGCATAGTCACCATTATTAATCTGTGTAGCAAGACCATTTACATATGTCTGGAACACTTCATTCTTAGCAACGAAGTCTGTCTCTGAGTTAACCTCTATAATAGTAGCTGTCTTAGAGTCATCTGAAAGAACTGTAGCAACGATTCCCTCTGCGGCAATACGTCCAGCCTTCTTCTCTGCTGTTGCAAGTCCCTTCTTACGAAGATACTCTATAGCCTCATCAAAATTACCATCTGTTTCTGTAAGTGCCTTCTTGCAGTCCATCATACCTGCACCAGTCATCTCACGTAGTTTCTTTACGTCAGCAGCTGTAATAGCCATTTTCGTTTCCTCCTATATATTCTTATGATCAGTTATATCATCTGATCTCTGATTACTCAGCATCCACTGTCTCTTCTGCAGCTTCTGCAGCAGCCTCTTCCTCTACAGCTTCTTCAGCAGCGTCACCTTCGCTGACACCTTCATTTGCTTCGATAACTGCATCAGCGAGCTTTGATACGATAAGCTTTACTGCACGAATAGCATCATCATTTCCAGGGATAACATAGTCAAGATCATCAGGATCGCAGTTAGTATCTGCAATACCGATAAGAGGAATTCCAAGTGAATGTGCCTCCTGGATACAGATCTTTTCCTTATGAGGATCAACTACGAAAATGATGTCAGGAAGCTTCTTCATATTGACGATACCACCAAGGTTCTTCTCAAGCTTCTCCATCTCCTTCTTGATGCTGACAACTTCCTTCTTAGGAAGAACTTCAAAGGTTCCATCCTCTTCCATCTTCTGATACTTCTTAAGAGTCTCAATTCTTGACTGAATTGTCTTAAAGTTTGTGAGCATTCCACCAAGCCATCTCTGGTTTACGAAATACATACCACATCTCTCAGCCTCTGACTGGATTGAATCCTGAGCCTGCTTCTTAGTACCAACGAAAAGTACCTTACCACCATTTGCAACTGTATCAAATACAGCCTTGTAAGCCTCATCCATCTTTACAACCGTCTTCTGAAGGTCGATGATGTGGATGTTGTTACGCTCTGTGTAAATGTACTCATCCATCTTAGGGTTCCATCTTCTGGTCTGGTGACCAAAATGAACACCTGCCTCAAGTAACTGTTTCATTGAAATAACGCTCATAATGTACCTCCTTGGTTTTCCTTCTGTGGCGCTTTTCTTAACGTATAACCAATCCCGAGCAAGGAAAGGCACCTCCGTATAAGAACCACATGATTATTAGTACGCGGTCTTAAGCCGCAACGCTGATTGTAACATAATAAAACCCCTATTGCAAGGGGTTTTATTTACAACTCGCACTGAGTTTTATTAACTACTCACCCTGAGTTGTAAGAATCTTCGCTATCTCTTCCTTACTGGAGCCTGACTTTATCTCAAAAGTTCCTACACGAAGAGTAGAATCATAGCCATTTTCTATCAACCAGGTATTATACTCCGTCCAACTGTCAACGAGACCAGCCTGCTGAAGAAGTTCAGCTATTGATTCTGAGCTCATTCCCGAAGTTACAGTAATCGTCTTTACGTCCTTATCAGAAGATTTTTCTTCGGTTGTATTTTCAGTCGTCTTTTCTTCGGTTGTTGCCTCCTCTGTAGTCTTTTCTTCAGTTGTTACTTCCTCAGTTGTTTTTTCTTCAGTGGTCTTTTCTTCGGTTGTTACTTCCTCAGTTGTTTTTTCTTCAGTGGTCTTTTCTTCAGTTGTTACTTCCTCGGTTGTCTTTTCCTCAGTGGTCTTTTCTTCAGTTGTTACTTCCTCGGTTGTCTTTTCTTCAGTGGTCTTTTCTTCTGTTGTCTTTTCTTCGGTTGTTTTTTCCTCGGTTGTCACTTCTTCGGTTGTCTTTTCCTCAGTGGTCTTTTCTTCCGTTGTTTCTTTCTCAGTTGTTTTTTCTTCTGTCATAGCCGTAGCGGCATCTTTACCAGCTTCTTCATCAGCCTGAGATACAACAGTAGTTTTAGCCCCATCATCCGTTGCAGCATTATCCGTAGTGGCAAATGCACCATACATTACTCCTGCACCGATTATTATTCCGATTCCGATTCCGCGGAGAAGATATTTTCTATTCATAGTCTTACTCCCCCTGCTTCTGATCTATTATAGCCTTTACTTCACCTACACCAAGATGAAGCACCTTGGATATCTCTATAATGCTGAAACCGGCATTAAACATTTCCATTATATTGCCAACTGTATCTCCGTCGGTAAGTCTGATACCTTCAGCTTCAAGCATTTCATCCAGATTTGGAGTTTCAACCTTTGAAGCTTTTGTTTCCTGCTCATCAGACTGCATAACTTCCGATACAACCTTCTCTGCCATTCTGGCTATTTCCTCAGCTCTGAGAGCTTCCTCATCAGTACTCTGAGCAGCTTCCTCTGTAACTTCAGACTCTTCTCCAGAAGCATCCTCCTGAACGCTTCCCTCTGAATCATTCTCCTCAGAAACAGCAACGGAAGCTGTATCCTCTAAAACACTATCTGAATCATTCTCAGTAACTGCCTCTGCTGAAACAGTCTCAGAAGATGTATCCTCTGAAATATCCTCAGTAACAGATTCCTCTGAAGCAGTCTCACCGGCCATCCCCCCGGAAACAGTCTCATCCGCTGTATCCTCAGGAGCAGTCCTCTCTTCCGCGTCAGAGTCCTCCGGCTCTACATTTCTGGCAGGCATCATTATAACATTATCAGCAGTCTCTTCAGCATCAGTCGGTTCTGCCACTTCTACATCCTGCCTATTCTTATTCTTTTTGTTCTTTCTCTTTTTGTTCTTCTTATTCTTTTTATTATTCTCAGCTACGAACTGTACATCTTCTTCATCCTCAGCTTCAGGAACCGGAGTTGATTCTGCAACCTCTGAAACAGATTCTTCGGTATTTTCAGATGTCACTTCCGCAGCCGCCTGTTCTGCTACCTCTTCATTATCAGACTCAGTTACTTCGTTATCTGATACTGCTTCAGCATTATCCGACTCAGTATCTGTGTTATCTGATACAGTCTCAGCACTATCAGCATTATCTGACTCAGTTTCTACGTTATCTGATACAGTCTCAGCACTATCAGCACTATCAGCATTATCTGACTCAGTTTCTACGTTATCTGATACAGTCTCAGCAGCCTCGGAACTATCAGAATTATCTAACTCAGTCTCTACGCTTTCTGATACAGTCTCAACATTCTCGGCACTATCAGCACTAACCGTCTTTATTACTACTTCTTTCTTAAGCAGTTCTTCTATCTCTGACTTCTTAACTGTAAGCTTCAGATCAAGCTCGCCAGCCTCATCCTTCATTCTGGAAAGCGCTTCTTTATATTCATCAACAACATTCATGGAACTCTTAAGTTCTCGTTCCTTATCGCCAGCCTTCCTAATAAGCTCACTAAGAGATTCTCTGTTCTTGGCTATATCCTCTGAAACCTCATTATAGTAGTTATTCATCTTCTCTGAGTTTTCAGCAGCCTTCTCATCTATCTCAACAGTTTTCTCAGCTATTTTATCAGAAATAGTTCTTTCGCTCTTCTTCATTCCATCATCTATAGCAGATGATATCTTCTTTTCAACTGTTTCCTTTATCTTCTTCTTGCTATATTCATTAATATAACCATCTGTTATCTTGCGAAGCTGTTTCTTATCAGCTTCAGTAAGTTCACTCTTCAGATTAGGATTAACCTTTTCCTCCTCATTATCCTGAACAGGATTGTCAGAAGTCATAACACAGCTCACTATAATGGCTATAATGCCAATAATGATAAGAACTATTACTGTTACGTTCATTCCACACATACCTCACTAATATCATACTTTATTTGTTATCATACAGAAGCCAATACATAAAAACTTAAATCATTCATCATAAAGATCAGTCTTCATTAGGCAGTTCTTCAGTATGACCGCACTCCTTATCAGAGCATACCACTTTTTTACCCTTTATGACCATATATTTTCCACAAACCGGACATTTTTTTTCTACAAGTCTGTTCCAGGACATAAACTCGCACTCCGGATAGTTGATACAGCCATAGAAGGAACGCCCCTTCTTGCTGATTCTCTTAACGATATCATTTCCACATTCAGGACATTTCACTCCAATCTTCTCATAATACGGTTTGGTATTATGACAAGCAGGGAAATTAGGACATGCAAGGAACTTGCCATAGGCTCCATATTTGATAACCATATTGGCGCCACAGTTCTCGCATATCTCCTCACTGACCTCATCTGATATCTTAATCTTATCAAGATTATCAGCCGCATGCTTTATCTCTTCTTCCAGGTCAGGATAGAAATTCCTTACAACAACCTTCCATTCAACCTTTCCTTCACCAATACTATCCAGAAGAGATTCCATATTAGCAGTAAAATCAACATCAACTATCTCCGGAAATGCCGACTCCATAACATTATTAACAGCCTGCCCCAGCTCAGTTATATATAGATTCTTCTGTTCCTTAACAATATATCTTCTATTTAATAGAAGCGAAATAGTCGGAGCATAGGTTGAAGGACGGCCTATACCATTTTCCTCCATGGTTCTAACAAGCAGTGATTCGGAATAATGTGATGGCGGTTCTGTAAAATGCTGCTTTGTTTCCACCACTTCACACTTTAACACATCATCCTTTTCTATTCCACTCAGATTATTATTTTCTATTTTTTCTTCATCTACAGAATAAACATTCTGATATCCTGCAAATACCACTTTACTGCTCGTGGCTCTGAAGATTTCTCCTGCTGCAGTCAGTGTTACAGAAAGAACATTTATCTCTGCATTCTTCATGCGGCTTCCAAGAAATCTTTCATATATAAGCTTATACAGCTTGAACTGTTCAGCACTTACTTTTCCCTTTATGGAAGAAGGCGTAATGGATACGTCAGTTGGTCTGATAGCCTCGTGAGCATCCTGAATATTCTTCTTGGAAACATTTTTGTCTGTATCCTGCTTCTCCAGAACATATTCTTCTCCAAATGTATTCTTTATATATTCTCTTGCCTCAGCATCAGCCTCATCCGATATTCTGGTGGAATCAGTTCTAAGATAAGTAATAAGACCTACTGTTCCCATTCCCTTTATGCTGACACCTTCGTATAATTGCTGAGCAACTCTCATAGTTTTTGATGTAGAGAAATTGATCTTACTTGCAGCAGTCTGCTGTAATGTACTGGTTGTAAATGGAAGCGGTGCCTTTCTGGTTCTGCTGGAGGTCTTAATATCGGTAACTACAAAATCACTCTTCTCCAGCTTTTTCTTAAGTGCCTCTGCCTCTTTTCCATCCTCTATATCCTTCTTCAGATCAAATCTGACAGCCTTCTTCTGCCCGGGAACTATAATATCTGCACCTATCGTCCAGTATTCTCTGGGAATAAATGCGTCTATCTCCTTTTCTCTGTCAGAAATCATTTTAAGTGTAACAGACTGCACTCTTCCCGCTGAAAGAGACTTCTTTCCAAGCTTTTCCCAGAGAAGCGGACTTATCTCATAGCCCACGAGTCTATCTACCACTCTTCTTGCCTGCTGTGCATCCACCAGATCCATATCTATATCACGTGCATTCTTTATAGAATTCTTAACAGCAGTCTTAGTTATCTCGTTAAATGTAATCCTTCTGAACTTTGCCTTGTCAAGACTAAGGGCAACGGAAAGATGATATGATATAGCCTCTCCTTCACGGTCCGGGTCAGTTGCAAGATAGACAAAGTCAGCTTTTTTAGCAGCCTTACGAAGTGTACTAAGAAGGTCCCCCTTTCCTCTGATAGTAATATAATGAGGTTCAAAATCATTATCCTTATCAATTCCCATACTGCTTCTTGGCAGATCCCTTACATGTCCCTCAGAAGCTATTACATCATAGTTTTTTCCAAGGAACTTCTTAATGGTTGTAGCCTTTGTCGGGGACTCCACTATCACAAGATTCTTCTTCGCCATCATAACCTCCATTTAATACAGTTTTATACAAACCGTTTGTAAATATACACCAAAATTTTTAGGATAGCAAGAGGGGATTCTCCTTGAAGCAGGAGGGGATTCTCCCTGAAGCAAGAATTTTTTCGCTCTACAAAGCAATGGTGCCTATAGGCATTACACCTACAGACACCACATAAATCATTTTCCTCAACCAGCCATTATTCTCCAGCCGGGTATTCAGGAAATAATATATTATTATCTTACTTTTGGACTATAAGTTACCGAAAAATGATATCAGATGCGTAGCAGGGGTATATATCAATCAAAGCGAGATATATAAATATCAACCAAAGAATAACTGCTTACAGCGTATTCTATTTTTTTACAGCATTTTTATTAGCTGGTTTCTTATTTATTCCGTCTTCCACGGCTTTCTTCGCATTTCCCGCTCCATACTTTGTAGTAAATGTATTTGCATTTATAAAATCAGCCGCAAGCGAATCGTTGTTATTACGTACCTTATTAATATCCTTTATAATCCTAAAATAAAATTATATAAATCTGTTATTTCACATTTTAACATAAAGAGCGCAACATAATAGCAACAAATAATATCAGTACACCTTATTTGAACTTACTGTGAATACTTCCTGCAAATTCTTGCCACAAATCCAGATTAATACTAGAATAATCATACGCGTTCCAATGAGGCAGGAAGGAGCGTAAATGTATAGTAAAATTACCAGTGGATCAGCCATGGGTATCGATGCCGTAATCGTAAACGTCGAGGCAGACGTAAGCGCCGGACTCCCAGGGCTTAATTTGGTGGGTTATCTTTCGTCTTCTGTAAGGGAGGCCGGTGACAGAGTGAGAGCCGCCCTCAGAAACACAGGATACTTCCTGCCCTCTCAGAAAATAACCATCAATCTTTCTCCCGCAGATGTCCGTAAGGAGGGCTCTGCTTATGATCTGGCAATCGCCGTATCTATTCTTATTTCCATAGGAAGCTTTAAGCTATCGGAAGAGTTCAGGAAGGAGCTTAGTCACACACTGTTTATGGGTGAGCTGGGACTTGACGGCAGAGTTCTTGGCACAAACGGCGTACTGTCTGTTGTGGATTATGCAAGAGAAAAGGGATATAACAGATTTGTTGTTCCTTATTCTAATGCGGTAGAAGCTTCTCTCGTTAAAAATGTAGCCATTACCCCTTTAAACACTCTGCAGGATATGATAGATATTCTCAGCTCGGAAAAATGGGGTGACACTTTTACCACCCCAGAGAAAACCGAAATCGAAGATACATTTGAATATGATCTCGCAGATATTAAAGGTCAGGAAACCATGAAACGCGGTGTAATTATCGCTGTAGCAGGTTTTCACAATATTCTTATGACCGGAGCTGCCGGATCGGGCAAATCCATGATAGCCAAATGTATCCCGGGAATCATGCCTCCTCTAACCTATTCAGAAAGCATGGAGCTTACCAAAATCTACAGTGTAGCCGGACTGCTCAGCACCGAAGCCGGAATGATGCACCGCCGCCCCTTTAGAAGTCCTCATCAGAATATTTCAGAAGCAGCACTCTGCGGAGGAGGATCATCACCCAAACCGGGCGAGGTTACACTCTCCAACTCCGGCGTGCTCTTTCTCGATGAATTTCCGGAGTTCAGACGAAGCTCCATCGAGGCTCTTAGACAGCCTATGGAGGATAAGCAGGTAACAGTTTCCAGGATAAAGGCAACCTATACATTTCCAGCCAGATTCATGCTGGTTTCGGCCAGAAACAACTGCCCTTGTGGTTATTATCCTGACAGAACCAAATGCAGATGCAATGCCGGAGAAATCTTCAGATATCAAAGCAGGATAAGTCATCCCATCATGGACAGAATAGATATCCGTCTTGAGGTGAGTCCTGTAAGCTATGAGCAACTGTTCAGTGATACACAGGGACTATGTTCCGAGGAAGCAAGAAGGATTATCATTCAGGCACGCAGACGTCAGGAAAGCAGATATAAAAATGAAAGCTTTATCTTTAACTCCGAGATACCACAAAGCAAGATAAATGAATATATTATTCTTGGCTCCTCCGAAAAGGAGCTGCTGGAATCAGTTTATACAGAAAAAGAGCTTAGTGCCAGAGCTTATTTTCGTCTGCTCAGATTATCAAGAACCATAGCAGATATAAATGATAGAGAGAATATAACCACTTCTGATATCGAGGAAGCAGTATTCTACAGAAATGATTCTGACAAAGGGAGGGAAATGATATGAGTACAGCCGACAGAGATGTATATATATGGCTCAGTTATATTACCACCTTTAGAAATCAGGACATTGCAAAGCTGACCAGACTTTTTCCCACACCTGAGGAGCTGAAGAACAGTCTGACGGATAAAGATATTCTGGAGCATCTTGTGCACTCCGGAATAATAAAGCCGGAAACTAAACAGGAGTTGCTTGAGCTTACTTTCGGGAAATGTCTCGAAAATGCAGAACATGACATGGCTCATTATAATATTCACTGTACCACCATCATAGATCCTGATTATCCCGCCAGACTGCTGAATATACAGGATGCACCGCCATGCCTTTATTACAAAGGCAGTCTCCGGCTTTCCGAAACAGAGCACATCATCGGTATAGTCGGAAGCAGACGCCCTACCCATTACGGACTGGCAGTAGCGGATGAATTTGCAAAGGGGCTGACAGATAAAGGTATGCTTATAGTAAGCGGCATGGCTTATGGTATAGATTCCAGAGCCCACCAGAGTGCCATAGATAATAAAGGAAAAACCATCGCAGTTCTGGGCGGCGGACTTGATATCTGCTACCCCCGTACATCAATAGGTCTTTATACCAGACTATGTGATGAGCATCTGGTATTATCAGAATATCCTCCTCTTGCAAAGCATCTGCCACAGCATTTTCCAAGACGTAACAGGATTATCAGTGGACTGTCTGACGGACTGCTTGTAGTAGAAGCCGCCCTCCGAAGCGGAACACTCATAACTGCCGACTTTGCTCTGGAACAGGGAAAGTCGATATATGCGGTCCCGGGACGCACTACGGATATGATGTCCAGAGGAGTAAATAATCTGATAAAGCAGGGTGCTACGCTTGTGGACAGTCCATCAGATATAATAATGGATATAACCGGAATACCATTAAGGAAAGCTCCAAGGAATGTTTCATATATAACAAACACTGCCCTTGCAAATAATTTATGCGCAAAAAACTGTGTTTCTGCAGATATTATACATAGAAAAAACGGTGTCTCTGTAAATAATATACACGCAAAAATCAGCGTCTCAGCTAACAATAAAACCGGAACAGAAACTGCCTCCGAATATACTAATCATTTTCCTGAAAAACATAATAAAAATGAAATCACAGAACTTTCTGTAACCGAGAAGAATATATTAAAGATGCTGGGATTTGAACCGGTATATATAGACGATATCATCAGAGCAAATAATATGAATATAACCGAAACTATCCATATACTTCGGATTCTTGAAGAAAAAGGACTTGTAGAAGCTGTAGAACAAAGCTACTACATACTCCGAAGATAGAAGAGATAGAGCTGAAGTTCATCCGTTAACTGACAAAATCACTTAAGCTCATCAATCATCTAACAAAAAAGTGTACCGGACTCCATAGGCAAGATTCTATATCCAAGCCTTGGAGACGGCACACTTTTATTTATTCTTTTATAAAAATAATGCTTTATAAATTATTAACAATCAAAAAGCCACATAAATATCCTGCAATCAGAATCTTACAAAGCTCCTATCATAAAGCCAGCAGGCTGAGCAGCACTTTTCTCATTAATAATTAAAATAAACCAGATCATCCTCAGCAGGCTGAACCATTACTACATTATCTGCATTTATCACAGGACCTTCACCCTGAAATTCAGGATAATACTCCTTGCCGATAGTTCCTTCAACCATTATCCAGTCCCTGTCATTCAGAACCTTTGCATCCTTGTAATAGGATTTGAAACCGATAAAGGCTATATCATTTGCACAGCAGGTCATGGCAAATCTTCCGGGAACGAACTCATTTTTCTTAAAGTTGGAAGGTCTGTGAGCCTGAGCCTTGAACTTTATCTTCTTTCCTACATACTTGTCAGGATTATCAGCAGCGTCAATATAGAAGATTCCAAAGTCCTCATCTGCCAGAACTATAGTATCCTGCTCTATATCATAAGGAAGGATTACTTCATCACCATTTTCCATCGGCTTGCCTTCCTTATCCTCAAATATAACCTGCGCACGTCTGTTGACTGCTCTGATACTACGTCTGTATTCAGAGGTTCTGGTGTTCTCGTCACATCTGTTAAAGATAATCATATCAGCATTACGAAGCTGATCCATCATTATCTTCTTCATATTATTTACATATACATCAAAGGTTGTAGCATCCACAAAGGATATGACCTGTACCACTGTCCAGCCTGCAGGAACCTTAACCTGGAATATCCTGTCCAGCTCCCACATTCCGTTATACTCTATGATAACATTTTCAGGATTATACTTTCTGCCGATAGCAAGGAGATGTTCTTCTGTAAGATCCTCTTCCGAGATATATTCGACTGAAATATTACGAGCCTTCAGTTCCTTCTCGTCATATTCCACCTCGCCCTCTTCGCATACCAGAAGCAGCGAAGGTGCACCTTCAGTAAAGCCCTGTTTTATAAGCACATCCTTAGCAAATGTAGTTTTACCACTTTCAAGAAATCCCATAAAGACATATACAGGTATTTCCTTTGGTTCTTTATTCATCATACCGACCACTCCGATCCTAATACTATATTACAGTCCAAAAAGTTCAGCTATCTTCTCTTCATTAAGATTGCTTCCAATAACGCAAAGCTTTCCGGTGTAATCTGCCGCACCGTCTCTAACCTCATATTCACCGGGAACAAGGTCAAATTCCTTCCAGTTTCCTTCCTTATCCGGAACTATACCCTTTGCACGAAGTATGATTCCATATTCATTATCTTCTTCAACTGAAAGCTTATCAAGAATAACCTTCAGATCATCTGCACTATATTTATGAGCTGTCTCTCTGCCCCAGCTTGTAAATACTTCATCAGCATCATGTCCATGATGATGGTGATGATGTCCGCAGCTACATACACCATTCTCGTCGTAGTGGTGATGGTGGTGATGTTCATGCTCGTCCTCATCCTCGTCATGATGGTGATGATGCTCATGCTCGTCATCGTCCTCGTCATGATGGTGGTGATGGTGCTCATGCTCGTCCTCATCCTCGTCATGATGGTGATGTTCATGCTCGTCCTCATCCTCGTCATGGTGGTGGTGATGCTCATGCTCGTCATCATCCTCGTCATGATGGTGGTGATGGTGATGATGTTCATCCTCGTCATCTACAGCAGGATCATATTTGAAGTTCTTCATAATATCCTCTATAGAAGAAGCATGCTCCATCGCATCCAGAATTATCTCACCTGTTATATCATCCCAAGGAGTTGTTATAATTCTTGCATCAGCATTATGTTCCTTTATCATATTTACAACTTCCACAAGCTTTTCCTCAGAGGCATTCTGGGAACGGCTGAGTACAACTGTTCCACAGGCTTCTATCTGATTCAGGAAGAACTCGCCAAAATTCTTGATATACATCTTTGCCTTAGTAACATCTACTACAGTAGTAGCACTGTTAAGAGTTATATCAACATTTTCTCCCGCCTTCTGTATAGCCTTGATAACATCTGAAAGCTTACCAACACCTGAAGGCTCGATGATAACTCTGTCAGGATTATATTCATTTACAACCTTCTGAAGAGCCTCACCAAAATCACCTACAAGTGAGCAGCATATACAGCCGGAATTCATTTCGGTTATATTGATACCGGCTTCCTTAAGAAAACCTCCGTCTATACCGATCTCTCCAAATTCATTTTCAATAAGCACAACCTGCTGACCCTTAAAGGCTTCGCTGATAAGCTTCTTAATAAGTGTTGTCTTTCCGGCACCCAGAAATCCGGAAATAATATCAATCTTTGTCATCATTTTTCCTCCTCACGACATTTAAATATCTGATATTCGTGATACCGTCACCCAAACGCTTTCGATTCCTACATCACGAATTTAAAAATCATTTTCAATTTCTATTGTACCAAACCTGTCAAGAGCAAAACCTTGAAGTAAAAACAAAATTATTATCATTAATGGTGACAAGGTGCCTGTCCCCTTGTCACCATTATTTCCAGGTATCCAGCTCGTCCTCCGGAATTCCTATCTCTCTTCCGGTAAATGTAAAAGGACTTCCTTCTTTCTTTTTCTTTTCGTAGTCCTTAAGTGCCTTAACTGCTATCCCACCCATCAGGGCACAGGCAGGAAGGTTAATGATGGTCATACCACCCATTGTTATATCGGCAAGAGCCCAGGCTGCATCCATCGGAATGACAGTTCCGAAAAAGATTATCACGGCACATATCAGATGGAATATATCCAGAAATTTTTTAGAAGGCATCTTCTTATGATTAAGGTAGGCAAGCGCATTATCAACATAAAACAGATTACCGAGAAGAGTTGTAAATGCAAAGAGAACCATGGCGATAGTTATAAATACAGGTCCTATCTTTCCAAAAACCGTGGAAATAGCATTTTGCACATACATAGCACCTGCAACTGCTTCACTTCTTTCGACTCCGGTTGACAGGCACATAAGCGCTGTAGCAGTACAAAGCAGGATCGTATCTATATATACAGAAAGCGTCTGAACCAGTCCCTGCTTAACAGGATGGGTAACATTCGCTGAAGCAGAAGCATTTGGCGCAGAACCAACACCGGCTTCATTTGAATAAAGACCTCTTTTGATTCCATAGACCATACAGGAACCGGCAACTCCGCCCAGAATTGATCTGAAATCAAATGCATCCTTCATGATAGTCACGAACATAGACGGTATATTTTTAATATTTACAAAGATTACTATCAGAGAAATAATGACATAGGTTATTCCCATAAAAGGAACGACCAGCTCTGTAAGTCTGACAACCTTTCTGCCGCCGCCCAGCATAAAATACGCCACAAGAACAGTAAGCAGAACTCCTATAATAAGCGCCACCACACTCACCTCTCCTCCGAGGAGGCTTACCATATGATTCTTGTAGAAGCCATAGGTCTCAAAGGAAGACTGCAGATTGTAAGCACAAAGCAGATTAAAGCCGAAGCCATAGGTGGCAATCAGAAAGATACAGAATATCACCGAGAGCCAGGGAGCTTTAAGCGCTTTCTCGATATAGTAGGCAGGACCGCCAAAATATGAACCTTCATCAGTCTTTTTCTTGAATATCTGAGCCAGTGTACTCTCCATAAAAGCCGATGATGCATTTATGATACACATTACCCACATCCAGAATACAGCTCCGGGACCACCCATACAGATAGCAGTAGATACTCCGACTATATTACCTGTTCCTACACGGGAAGCAGTAGAAACCATCAACGCCTGAAAGGAAGATACTGTTTTACCCGACTTATCCTCCGCAGGCTCCAGCAGCAGCTTACAGGACTCCCCAAAAAGTCTGAGCTGTACAAACCTTGTACGACAGGTAAAATATAATCCTGATATTGTCATTATGATAATAAGTATCGGATAGTACAGTACACTATCCATCATATTTAACACATTTAATATAGCTTCTCCCATATGTAATCCTCTTTTGGTTTATTTATGTGACAAGGGGACAGGCACCTTGTCACATTTGGTGACAGAGGGACAGGCACCTTGTCACATACTTACTTTGATAGCTCTAATATATCTCCGGGCTGTAATATAGTTTTGCCTGGTCCGTCAAACTGAGCCGCTACATTCTCATCGAAGCCCTTACCACTGTCTGACGGTACCATATGATATGGTATGCTGTGTTTTGCATTAACCAGCTTGGCACATTCTGTTGCCTCATTTACATCCATATTATATACGCCATCGCAGCAAAAGAATGCATAGTCAATTTCCTTAGAGGAAAGCTCTGTCATCTCCGTGGTCAGGGAAGTATCTCCGGAGATATATACACTTACACCATCTGTAAAGGTTAATATATATCCCACGCATTCCTCCTTAGCATGGTTTGAGTTATAGGCTGCTGTAGCTTCTATCTTTACATATCCCAGGTCAAAGCTCTGATATGAACCCTGACTCAGTGCCTCGCTATAAGTAATGATACTGCAGTCCTCATTTCTTTCTGAAATAAGCTCCATAGCTGTATGATCCTTATGAGCATGGGTTATAAGGATAAGATCCGCAGCCTCATCATAGCCATCTCCCATAAATGGATCTACATATATTACCTTTCCCTCAGAAGTAGTTATCCTAAGACTCGCATGTCCCTGATACAAAAGCTCTGCACTGCCTGCAGTTTCATCATCGGAAGTAGAATCGCCATCCGATGCCATATCATTTTTTGTATCGTCATCAAAGCCTTCATCATCGTCATCTTCCTCTGAATAATCTGCATTTCTCAGTTTTTCGATCTGCGCTTCTCTGGCTTCAGTAATTTCATCTATAGGGATATTATCCATTATTACCTTTCGCATCCTTATAAAGTCCTCATTTGTCGGCATATATCCCCCACATATTATGACATTCTGATCTTTGTCATAAAGATATATATAAGAGGACGAGCCATCCATCACATCATTATCCGACTCCGGATCAAGCTCCGCAAGTTTCTGCCTGTCAATGCCATTTTCAATATTTGAATACTGCTCATCGGTTAATGTCAAAGTCTTAATAGTACCCGATTCTATAACTTCCTGACCATCCAGTTTTGTCGGCATATTGATCAAAACCTCGTGATTAGTACATATTATGACTGTCACGTTCAGGCAGTCATAAAACTCTCCCCAACCGCTTTTAGTAAAGCTCACACCTGCAAAGTATTCTGAAGAAAAATCCTGAATTGCATTTTTAGCAGGTTCTTTACCTGCCTGGTCGGGAACTTCTTCTTTATCCTTCCCGCAACCGGTAATTAATACGAACAGCAAAGTATATATAGCTGCAAGCATAGCTCTCTTTATATATATTTGTTTCCCCAGCTTAAAACTATTCTTAAACATATCGCACCTACGCTTACTTATTCCATTACCCATGTGAACCTCCCACGACTAAAGTCGCGGGCTTCTAAGAGATAACCTCTATTTAAGAAGTATGGTATTTAAGTTTCCACCTATTACTAGGCAACCCTTATTCTTATAGGCGTGTCCACTTCACCTCTAGTGTATAGGATATTCATATCCACAACATTACTTTTGCGCATGATATTTAATGCACCATTTACATCAGCATTGAATATATATCCACTTGCTGTTTTGTATAGACCTCTTTGTATTCTCATGCCACTGAAGTTGTATTTTGTAAGGGTATCTGCATTATACTTAGGGATTTCATCTTTATCCCAGAAGCTTGATTTAGATGTATACGATTCTTCCTGTTTTACAAATACTATACCGTTCAGCTCGCACAGATATTCAAATTTCTTAAGTAGCCGACCAAATGGAATATTTACAAAATTCTGATTATCGTTTTTTCCTAATCTGGATTCTCGCTGAAATGTTTCATTATAACCCACAACAAGAGTACCTATATCATTTTCTATACAGTAATTGAATATGATACGAGCTGCTTTATTCATGTAATCATTGACCTTATTATTTCGGTCTCTGGCTATATCTTTCTGTCTGTTGGTTGTGACTTTACCAAAATGCTGTTTATCCTTTATAGACTGAAGACGTGCATTTTTCTTATTGAACCATTGGTTAATGGATTTGAGGCGCTTTCCATCTATGATGAAGCTTTTACCAGAATTTGATACTGCTGTAACAAGATTGTTTACACCCAGATCAAGAGCCAGTGCATTGTTTGGATTGAGATTTCTCTGAATACATTCAGCTTCGTAAATATACTGAATTTCAAAGAACCTGGCTTTTGATTTAGGTATGATGCGTATTTCTTTAATCTTCCTATCCACAAGTATAGGCGGAATGGTTATTTCCACTGGATCATGGTCTTTACGGAAACTGTTTGAATACGGAAGCACAAGTTTGTTTCCATTCAAACGGACAAAACCTATGATAAGGGTAGTATAACCATCTTTGGGAAGATAATAAGGCAGTTTACAGTCCTTAAAAGAATACTCGCCTTTTTTGGCAAGCTTTAAAAGTCCAAAGAATGATTTGAATGAGCCATCAACTTCCCTAAGGATCTGTTCAGCCATGTTTGAGTTAAGAGTTTTATAGTTAGGGCTGGATTTTAGCAGGCTGTAGTTTTGGTGGTAACTAAGATACTTACCTTCTTTAAAGTAATGCTGTCTGACGTTATAGATGGCTTCATTTGTAAGATTTTTAGCTATGTGACAGAGGTATTTAATAGAGTTATAGTCATTCTTTGACAAATGCTTTACCTGTTGTTTAACAGTTAGATACATGCAAGGATTTCCTTTCTTAAGACTCGGAATGAACTATATTCCTGTAATTATAATATAGCACGATTTTTTAGGAAATCTATGTAAAAAGATAAGACAGGCTGTATCTCATGACTAAAGTCACGAGTGTTAGCCCGCAATGCATAAATCTCCATTCATAGTGACAGTGCACCCGGTGACAAGGTGCCTGTCCCCTTGTCACACTTTAATAATAGTAACATAACTTATCTTTTAAAGAAACTATTGATTTATGCGCAGCTTTATAAAAAAATACCAGGGTATTCCCTGGTATTCTTTATAAAACACATCAATCCTCTTCACATCAACTAACATTGTCTGCATGAACCGGTTCAAAAGATCCTTGATGATATGTTAGAGTCAGTTTGTTGATGGCAATATATATTTCACGCTTCCATAATCATAGTTACCTTATAATTCAGCTTTATCTACTGCACTTTAGGTTCTGCCAAACCTTTTATAACATCCAACGGGAGCTTTGTCGCCTCTGCTATATCCTCAACTGTATTTTTCCCCAAATCAATTAAAGCTTTAGCAATTTCTATAGTCCTTGCATCAGCCGCTTCTTTCTTCATCTCTTCTGTAGCAATACACACATTTACCATCTCCTTTCCTTTATCAAACTCCAAGCCTGATCCTGTCACTTCATTTATAAGTTATACCGATTCTCTATCCATTTTTTTTAACATTATCACTTGCCAAAACATTTTTCAATAATTCTTTATATCCCCTCAGTAAGATTTATAAGCTAAAATACAACTACATACATACGCCATCAGCATTTATCCAATAGCCATCTATCATCTGATTGGTAACCATATATCCATCGCTTCCAAAGTAGTACCATAGTCCATTAATCTTCTGCCATGAACCTGACGCATACCATCCTGATGTATCCTCAAACCACCAGCCTGTACTGTCATACTTCCATGACCCTGTACCTTCATATGACCACACGCCATTACTTCCTAGCCAGCATCCATCTCTCCATTCATTTGCTGCCATATAACCCGAGGCATCAAAGTAATACCAGCTCCCGTCTATATTTGCCCACATATTACTATAATAATTACCTGATGCATCCTGATACCACCAGCCATTGCTGTCCATGTTCCAACCGATTTCCCCTGAAGAAGAACCACTACTTGATGAAGGACTTATGATTCCTTTGTCAAATGCACCTCTGGAGGAAAGATTGTTATATACTTCAGCAGAAACAGGAACTGAATACGTGGTAGGATACTCGCCATAAGAAGATGCACTGCTCGCGCTATCATAGCTGAAAAGCTGAGTCCAATAGTATCCATATTCACTATCTTCACAATACACAACACCTATACCGGTTGACACATATGGTTTTAAGATATTATCTCTATGTGATGTACTTGTCATCCAGTCTGACACTGCTGATTCTGCACTCACATAACCGGATGCTACATTTTCCCCTACATATGTTGTCCTGCCAACAAATGTTTTATAACTGGTTCCGTCAGGTCTGCTGTGAGCAAGCTTCTTACCCTCGTCAGGACTGGCAAGAACAGAGAGTTCATATGCTTCTCCAAGAACCAAGGCATCTGCAGATCTCTGCATGGCTTTTTCCATGAGTTCATAATCCATAACAAGAGCTGAGAGACCATTAGCTGCCCTCTGTTCATTAATCGCATCAAGACATTCAAATGCCATATCATACATACAGGTTACACTTACATCAACATAACTAGGTGCAGCATTAATTGTAATTATATTACTTTCACTAGCAAAAATTATAACGATAAGTAATAACGTCATAATTACGCATATGCTTTTATTAATTTTTTCAGAAAAAATATTACGCATAATCGTATTCCTCCTCTGTTCTCTATCGGCTTTTTCAGCAAATAAGACGGTCAGCAGCCAGCAGACCGTCTTATAATACACCTCTGATAAACATGTAATGCAATTATCCTCATTACCAAAGCCAGTAGATATAAGCAGCAATGATATACTTTAGCAATTAAGTATTACATATTATTTAACTGTGCCAATACTGTATCAATATCTGTTACAATGTCATTAATATTTACAAGGCCCTTTGTAAAATCATTATATTCTTTTTCTGTAATCTTGACTTCTGTTCCTGATTTTGGATATCCAAGCGCTATTACTTCATCATCATAATTTTGATAGGCTTTACCACACTCAACTTTTCCATTATCATATACTGTTTTAGATATACTATATATATTAAACAGATCCTGATCCGGATGAAATTCTCGAACAAAACCCGAATAAGATGTATAAGGATTATCAATTTTTACATAATCGCCTTTTTCGGCATCCCATTCTTCATCATGTCGATTTCCTTCGGGTACATATCCTTCTACCACTCCAATTTTTCCAGCAACATATACATTTTGTGTTCCATCACCGCAATAATAGCATCTTTCATATCCATCATGTCCCCATCCATTATCTACAGGATCATAAGTATATATTTCTATCATGGCACTATAATTATCAAAAGCATCCTTTCTTTCATATATATGAGCAAGTTCAGGATATTCATCTCCATCAAGATAAATAATCGCCCACTTTCCTTCTTCTTTCTTTTCTTCCTCCAAATATTCCTGTTTTTCTTCTTCTGAATCAAATTCCATATCTTCTAATTCTTTAGCCTCATCGTATTTATATGCTTCAACAAGACTAATTGCTGTAGCTTTCCAACCTTTTACTACATTTTCTTCATTCTCTTCCTCATTCTCTTCTTCCGTATTATCCCCTGTATAATCCTGCACCCAGGCACCGCTACTATCTACCCAACAGCCATCAATCCATTCATCTGCAGCCATGTAACCATCAGCCTTGAAGTAATAGCAGTTTCCATCTATCCATAACCACTGACTAACAGGATACCAGCCTGAACTGTCTGTATACCACCATCCGGTATCATTACTTGCCCAGTATCCACCGCTATAGCTTGTATTCCATGTTCCATCACTATTTAGCCAGCAGCCATCTCTGTAAGCCGAATATTCCATATATGCATTATCATCAAAATAGTACCAGTAGCCATCTATTTCTATCCATGACATTCCAACATATCCGGCGTCATAGATATATCTCCAGCCACCTTCATCCTGCTCCCACCATCCACCGGTAACAGCATGAACAGGAACATTGCTAAGTGCAATTCCCCCGACAAGAAGCGATGCTCCAATTGAAGCAATTAATCTTTTCATAGATTTTTTCATTTCACTATACCTCCATATCTTTTCGGAATATATATATTTAACAATGAATATTTTACCGCATTTTGCAGTAAGAATCAATTACCCAAATTATATATGCTATTATCTCCTCATAATTATAGGAGGTGATTATGTACCCAAGGATACGAGAACTACGTGAAGATCATGATATGAAACAGCGTGAGCCTGCTTCTATTCTTAACTGTTCTCAACAGGTATATAGCAATTATGAGTTAGGGCAAAGAGACATACCTACAGATATTCTAATACAATTATCCAGACTGTATAATGTATCAACAGATTATATCCTTGGATTAACTGATAACAAAAAATCGCACTAAAAAAGAGGCAACCCTGATTTGGTGTGCTACCCGTCAAGAGGACAGTGAATAATTAAAAAGTTTTTTGCCGCCAGTCGAGCAATCGGCTGGCGGTATTCTTATGCTGCCAAATGATAGTTCTCATGGTATTCGATAGGAGTCATCAAATGGAGATTCCGCTGTATACGTTCTGTGTTGTAGTAGTGGATATAAGACTCTATGGCGTTAATTAAACCTGTTTTTGAGGTAAAGCGTTTTCCGTAGTACGTCTCACGCTTTAGAATGCCCCAGAACCCTTCCATCGGACCATTGTCTATACAGTGAGCCACTCTGGACATACTCTGCTTCATATGGTGTTTCTTAAGCCTTGCAGAGAACTGCTTGCTTGTGTACTGATATCCTCTGTCACTATGGAACAATGGATGGGC